>PVMK01158593.1_pt1 | contig 208875 bp, 199 predicted proteins | sample 1853481 | NCBI WGS metagenome assembly PVMK01 (sample SAMN08533507, study PRJNA380276) | Marine sediment metagenome, whole genome shotgun sequencing project.
TCTGTCGCTCTGTGCTCAATTGCCGCCGTAGCTGTAGGCGACCTGCACCCCCCACGTGCGCGGCGCACCGAGGAAAAACTGCGGAACAACCGGGTCGATGCCCGGCGCCGGCACGCCCGATTCCAACGCGTTGGTGAAGTATTCCTCATCACTCAGGTTGTTACCGTACAGCGTAAAACGCCAGCTCTGGCCGGGCGTCCGGTAGCTGATCCTGGCATTGAACACGTTGTAGGAGTCTTGCGCCACATTAGACCGATTGAACTGAGTGAAAAACTGGTCGTCGACATACAGCCAATTACCCCACAGCTCAATTCCGCCGCCGCCGCCGAGCTGCCAGTCGTATCGGCCGCTCAGGGTGCTGGTTACCGGCGGTGACCGCGGCAGCTCATTACCCGCGAGATTGACCACGTCACCGGGTGGCGCCGGATCCTGAGTAATGAACTCGTCATACTCGGTGTCCAGCAGCGAAACGCCCCAATCCAGCTGGAAGTTATCGGTAATCAGAGTTGATAATTCAATCTCCGCGCCGTAAATGGTTGCTTTTGCGGCGTTCTGTATGGTCGCTTGAAATTCAACCACCTTGCCGACCTGCAGGTCGTCGTAATCGTAGTAGAACACCGACGCGTTCAATTGCATGCGGCCATCACGAAAACGGCTTTTGCTGCCGACCTCGAAGCTCCACACCTCCTCTTCATCGTAGCCGGGCTGAACCGCAAGCAGATTGAAGCCGCCACTCTTGAAGCCCTTGGTGATGCTGCTATAGAACATGATGTCGTCACGCCAGAACCAGTCCAGCGCGATCTTCGGCGTAAACGAATTCCAATCATCGCCCTGACTGACCTCGGTCACGACCCCAAACCGGTCGTCTACGTAGAACGTATCCTTCTCTTCGTAGCTGTATCGCGCGCCGAGAGTAAGCCGCAACTGCTCGGTAAAATTGTACGAAACCTCGCCAAAGGCCGCGTAAGCCGTGGTCTCATTAGTTCCGTCTATCAGCAAAAATAGATCCAGAGGAACTCCCAACGGCAGCGGGATTCCGTGGAAGGCCGTTGAATCCTCGTTCAAATAAAACACGCCCGCCAGCCACGACCATGAACCGTCCGTGTCCGAAATGAGCTGAAACTCCTGGCTGATTTGCTCCGATTCATCGGCCTGAAAGTAATTCACGAGATACAGATCGATGCCGTCGCCGTCGTTCAGCCACTCGAAATCAATCTCCCTGTAAGAGGTGATCGACCGGAGCGTCAGGCCGTCGGAAATATCCCAATCCACGGTACCGAGCAGGCCCCACTGATCCCAGGTACCGGCGCTTTTGACCGTGCGCGTCGAGCCCGGAATGTTAAATTCGAACCCCTGCGACACGGTGAACAATTCAGGTGCCAGCGGGTTGTCGAATGGCACGCCGCCAAGAAAAACCAGGGGATCGTCGGTGTACTTGTACGCCTGCGGGTTGCTGTCATCCTGGTAGATATCCGCTTTGAAATTGATGCTGAGACCATCAGTGGGCAACCAGGTCAGCTGGCCACGCCCGGCCCATAGATCTTTGCTGTCCAGCTCGTCCAGACCGCGCCCGACATTGGGAAACACATTGTCGGTGTAGCCATCCCGCTGATGCACGAGCCCGGACAGACGACCGAGCAGCTTGTCCTCGACCAGCGTGCCGCCGATGGCCCCTTCGACGCGGGCTTTATCGTAGTCGCCTACATCAACGAGGACCGTCGCTTCGAATTCCTCGGTGGGTTTATTGGAGATAAAGTTGATCGCCCCACCCGTAGCATTCCGGCCGTACAAAGTGCCTTGAGGCCCCCGCAGCACCTCGACGCGCTTCATGTCGTACATATCAAATATCGCCGCCGAGGAGCGCGCTATATAGGCTTCATCGAAGTTGATCGCGACTCCCGGATCACCGGCGATAGTAAAGTTCTCCGCTCCGATGCCGCGAATCACGACCTTACCAATGATGTCCCGCTGGATCACTAACCCCGGTGTAAAATCAGCCAATTCCTGGCTCGTCTGGATGCCTGCCCGGCGCAAATCTTCGGTGGTAAACGCCGAAATGGAGATCGGAGTTTCCTGCAGCGAGGTTTCACGGCGCTCGGCCGTCACAACAATCTCCTCGATCACGTTGCTCTGGCCGAATGCCGTTAGTGGAGTCACTATCAACAGCGTTGATAGCAGCAACCATGTACTTTGGAATGACCGACTCGTTACAGTTGCTGGCATGATTAGTCTCCCTGTTATGACGATCTCGGCTGGTAGAAGAATTGACTACACGCAGCCGGCAATAGGTTTTTCCACGGCATCCATTTTACACGCCGGCCATCAAGGCTCTCTCAACTATTCTCGCCTGCTGTTTGCATCGTGAACGAGCCAACTGGCGAAGCCGAAAACGAGCACACCGTTTGCATGACCTATCGCCCGTGGCCGCAGAAAATGCGCTATCTTGTCCCGATCAATATTTAACCACACACAAATCAGGGGCTGACCATGGCAACACAAGCTGTTCGTATAAAAACCGACCCCGACTTCTACGCGCCTTACAAAATCGCGCAGGCCTACCGGGTAGGTGATCTGATCTTCATGTCAGGCCAGGCGTCAATCGACGACGACGGTAACATCGTTGGCATCGGTGACTTCATTGCCCAGGCAAGGCAGACCTATAAAAACCTCGAACGCGTTCTTAAAGCCGGTGGCTCGGACCTCTCCAAAATCGTCAAGATGAATGTTTATATTAAGGACATGAGTAAATTCCCCGAAATCCTGTCCTTACGAGAGCAATACCTGACTCCGCCTTATCCGGCCGAGACCCTCGTCGAGATTTCATCCCTGGCCTTGCCGGAACTTGAAATTGAAATCGAGGCGGTGGCGCTGGCCGAGGGCGAGATCGTCGGCTAAGCGATTAGCGATGCGGGGTCCCACACTGTCAACGATGTCGTTGACGCGGCTGCCGAAACTTTCGCAATACTATTGGCGATGCGTGCTTCATATCCTGCGGAATTCACGGGTTGCGACAATTCAAAACTCGAACGCTAATCCGACCATCAACCAATAGTCGTCTTTTTCGGGAACTGATCCGTCCGCTCTTTGCTGCGGTTTCTGCGTGCGGTCCCAGACGAATGATACGTCGAGGTCGAGATAACCGATCAGATCTGTGGACAAAGTCGTCAATATATGATGTTGGTAGGTGCCGGACTCTTCGTCGAGAAAACTGAGTTGAATCGTAAGAAGGTAGTCCATCCATGACGTCAACTCGGTTTCGAAGTCGGTGTCGATTGAAAAGACCGGCGAGGTGTTGTCGCTCGGCTGACCGGGTTGTACGGATTCGTAGTGGACGAAATTGACGCCAAGGTGGGCGGATACTTCCCACTCTGTCTTTGGCGTATCAACAAGTTCATAGCCGAGACCGGTTTCGACCGTGCCCTGGCCCTTGATGTTCTGAAACGGGTCGCGAAAATATTGGCCATTAAAAGGTCGCCAGAATAGTCGGCCGCCGCTGAACCGGTCGAAAGATACATTTACGCGATGATTGTTGGCGACTTGCTGCCCTTCTGTTTCATTGATGTTACCAAGGTAGTCCAAAAGGAAGCGGGAACGCGGCGTCCGGCGCTCGACGCCACCTATCACGCTCAGCTCCGCAATGTCCGCATTGCCACTCCTGACGTTCAGGCCAAGACCGAACTCACCGGACCATCTATCGAGTTCCCGGTCTGCAAACCGCGTAATCGAGACAAGGCGGTCCCGCGGAAGCTCGCGCTGTGCACCGTCCACAATAATGACGACCTGCTGATCATCGATCCTGAGTTCGCCCTCGAACGGTTTAAACCCCTCGAGGCTGATGCTGAATCGGCCATGGCCACGGAATTGCCTTACATCTTCCCAGTCGATTTCGAGCATGCCGAGGTTATCGCTGTCGAACCTGAGTTCTTCGTCGAACAGGCTGATGAACTCTCCTTTCAGCCACTCGTCGGAGGTCAATTGAATCCAGTCGTATTCATCGACCGGGGGCATGAAATTGGAAGAATTGATGTCCGTTTGGGCAAACGCCAAAGCACCTGTCATGACCAGGAGCAGACCAAGCGTCAGCTCCTTCATCGGCACGCCAGCGCGTCTGCTTCTGAAGAACGAATTCATGCGTCGCTAGAATAAGGAAAGGCGCTTAAAACGCAAATGAGATTTGAACTTCGGCGGTCGAATGGGGTTTTAACCGCATCCTCAGTTACCTGACATTCGAGACAAAATCCACGTCCTGCCATCGCGACCGATCGCCAGAGAGCTACAAGCAGTCATGCATCCGAACCTGTCCGCGTGTTTCGACGAATTGATGTATGCTCCACATCAAAATTTCCTAGCTGATCTGTGGTTGGAAGGGAGTAAAGCATGCGAAAAATACTAATAATAACCGGCCTACTGGTGCTGCTGCTGGCCGGATGCGCGACACCCGGGCCGACAATCACTACCAATGCAAATCCGGAGACGGATTTTTCGAGCATTGGAACTTACAACTTCATGCAACCCCTCTCTACTGACAGGTCCAATGGTGTGCGAACAACACTCAGTACCATGCTGATTAACTCGATGAGCCGGGAGATGGCGGATAGAGGATTAAAGCAATCGGATACGCCCGACCTGCTGGTCAATTTCTTTGTCAGTACAGAAGACAGAATGCAGGTGCGAACCGTACCGACTGCGACCAGTTTTCACGGTTACCGTCGTGGTCGATATTCCGCCTGGGGTGGGTACCGCACGACCGTTCGGGAGTATACCCGGGGAACACTCGCCGTCGACCTGGTTGATGTCGCCAATAATGTACTGGCCTGGGAAGGCGTGGCGCAGAATCGATTGCGAACGGATATAAACCAGGTCACGCAAGAACAGACCGACGAGGTCGTGCGCCAGGTCATGGCGCAATTCATGCCTGTCACGAACTCGTCCGAGGAAACGAAATAGAAATCGGTCGAACCAACTAACAACAACCCACTTACGGGGGAGTTCATAATGATTGCTAATCGCCAGATGACGATCGCAGGCGCGTTTTCCATTCTCTTGATAGCAGCCGGTTCCGAATTGGCTTTCGTCGCAGGAACTCGTCGTCACGGAAGAAGATTTTGCCGAGGAGAAAGTCTACTCGCCCTACGCCGGCCGGGCCTATTCTGACCAGGTGTTTTTCGGCGATACGCATTTTCATACGGAACTGTCCTTCGATGCCGGTCTCATCGGCACTTCTCTGGACGTACATGACGGGTTCCGCATGGCGCGTGGCGAGACAGTCATTTCCAATACCGGCCAACCGGTGCAGTTGATCCGGCCACTGGATTTCCTCGTAATTACCGACCACGCGGAATTGATTGGCCTGGCGTCAGCGATCCGCGAATCGAGCCCACTATACTTGCCGAACCCCTGGGGCAAGTGGATACACGAGCGCTTCAACTCGGGCCCGGAAGGGCGCATGGAAGGCTTCTCGGATATCATCAAGAGAGCCACGGTGCTGGGGAGAAAACCCGTTCGAATCCGAGGACCTGACGCGTTCGATCTGGGAAGACTTTGTACGCATAGCCGACCAATACAACGAGCCCGGGACGATTCACGGCCATGGCAGGGCTTCGAGTGGTCGTCGACACCGAAAGGAGACAACCTTCATCGGGTCGTCGTGTTCCGTGACGGCGCTGATAAAACCGGCCAGACTTTGCCGTACAGCATGTTTGACAGCGACGATCCCGAAGGCCTCTGGAGTTACCTGGCGGCCTACGAGGCCAATACCGGAGGCCAGGCCATCGCCATACCTCACAACGGCAACACCAGCAATGGCCTGATGTTCAACGACAAGAATTTCTCGGGCAAACGAATGGACCGGGCCTATGCCGAATCCAGGATCCGCTGGGAACCGATCATCGAGGTAACCCAGATCAAGGGTGACGGCGAAGCGCATCCGTTGTTGTCGCCCGAGGACGAGTTCGCCGATTACGAGAACTGGGATGTTACAAATCTCGCCGGCACGGCGCCAAAAGAAGACTGGATGCTGCAGTATGAGTACGGGCGTTCGGCGCTAAAACTCGGCCTCAAGCTCGGCAAGCAACTCGGCGTCAATCCGTACAAGTTCGGCTTATTGGGAGCAACCGATACGCATACCGCACTCGCCACGTCTCGCGAGGAGAACTACTTCGGCAAGTACAAGAAGACCGAACCTTCACCGAATCGGCACAACAACGATGTCATTCCCGCCGATGACCCCGCGCTGCGGATCCTGACTTCACAGGAGGTTGCTTCCGGGCTAACCGCCGTCTGGGCGCGTGAGAATACGCGCGGACAAATCTTCGACGCCATGAAGCGGAAAGAGGTCTATGCCACGACCGGCACGCGCATCAGGGTGCGTGTCTTCGGTGGTTGGGATTTTGCGGCTGACGAGTTGGCGCGACCCGATTTCATCGCCCAGGGTTACCGTCGCGGCGTGCCTATGGGCGGCACTCTGTTTGAACCGCCCGCTGGCGGCGCACCGAGTTTCATGATCCGCACATTGCGCGACCCGGATGGGGCCAACCTCGATCGCGTGCAGATCATCAAGGGCTGGCTCGATGACGATGGTGAAACACATGAGCGTATATACGATGTTGCAGTCTCTGACGGACGCCAGATTGGTGCAGATGGCCGCGCGAGGCAACCAGTCGGCACTACCGTCGACATCGAGAACGCGACGTTCACGAACACGATCGGCGATGCAATGCTGACCGCTCACTGGCAGGACCCGGATTTCGATCCTGCAGAGTCCGCGTTCTACTACGTGCGAGTGCTCGAGATCCCGACGCCGCGGTGGACCACCTATGACGCCGCCTTCTTCGATATCGATCTGCCGGACAACGTGCCGGCAACGATCCAGGATCGTGCCTATACATCGCCGATCTGGTACACGCCAGCTGAGTAAACGGGAAAGGGGTCAGGCCGAGATTTCTGATAGGAGACAAAAATGAAGAGCAATAATTTTATTACTCTCGCAGCAGTACTGGGATTGACGACGACCGCGTGCGCACAGGACGCGCCGGCAGAAATACAACATTTTCACCCCAAGGGCAAACCGCCGTCTCAACACACCCTGGAGGTGCTCGAGCAGGCGAAGGGGACGCTGCCCTTCGACGACACACGCGATTTCGATGAGGAGAAAAAGGGCTTCATCGCGGCACCCGACTCCTGGACGATCATGGCCGACGCCGGCAACGTGGCCTGGGACATGGAGCGCTACAAGTTCTACCTGGAGGGCCAGGACTTTGACAGCATCCACCCGTCGTTGCAGCGCCAAGGGGAGCTGAACATGAACTTCGGGCTCTACAAGGTGATGGAAAACGTTTACCAGGTGCGTGGCTTTGACCTGGCCAACATCTCGTTCATCAAGGGTGACACGGGCTGGATTGTCTTCGATCCGCTGACCTCCGAGGAGACGGCCCGGGCAGCGCTCGAACTGGTCAACGAACATCTGGGTGAGCTGCCCATCAAGGCCGTGGTCTACTCGCATTCACACGGCGACCACTGGGGTGGCGTACGAGGTGTCGTTGACGAGACCGATGTGAAGGCGGGTAAGGTTGAGATCATTGCGCCCCGCAACTTCATGGACCGCGCTATTTCGGAGAATGTTTACGCCGGCAACGCCATGAACCGGCGTCTGTTCTACCAATACGGAATTCTGCTGCCCGCCAGCCCTTACGGGCACGCCGGTCAGGGCCTGGCACAGAATGTGTCTATCGGCAACATCACTCTCATTCCACCCACCCGGGTAATCGAGGACGACATCGAGGAGCTGACCGTCGATGGCGTGAAAATGATCTTTCAGAATACGCCGAATACCGAAGCACCGTCGAACATGAACACCTACTTTCCGGACATGAAGCTGCTTTGGACCGCGGAAAACGTCACGGGCGTATTCCATAATATTTACACTCTGCGGGGCGCTCCGGTACGCGATGCACTGCGCTGGTCCAAGTATATCAACGAGGCACTGCAGCTCTACGGTCAGGAAGCCGAGGTCATGTTCGCCTCACACCACTGGCCGCGATGGGGCAACGAACGCATCCAGGAGGTGCTGCGCGGGCAGCGCGACCTCTACGCCAACATCAACAACCAGGTGCTGCACTTCGCGAACCAGGGTGTCACGATCAACCAGATCCACAACGTTTATGAAACACCCGATGGCATAGCTCAGAGCTGGTTCAATCGCGGCTACCACGGTTCCCCGGAGCACAACAGCCGCGGGGTCATCAACCGCTTCCTCGGCTACTGGGACGCCAATCCGGCCACCCTGATCCCGCTGTCGCCCGCCGATTCCGCACCGCTGTACGTGGAGATGATGGGCGGCGCGGAAAAGATCATGGGAAAGGGTCAGGAACTGCATGACGCTGGTGAGTACCTCCAAGCCCAGGAGATTTTGAACAAGCTCGTGCAGGCCGAGCCTCAGAACCAGGCGGCTAAGGACCTGCTGGCCGATGTCTACGAGCAGATCGGTTACCAGCAGGAGAACCCGGGCCTGCGAAACAGCTATCTCTCGGGTGCCCTCGAGTTGCGTTCCGGGATCCCGGAGGGCGCGCAAATTGACTCAGCCGGTCCCGACGTGGTCAGGGCCATGAGCACCGAATTATTCCTGGACTTCGTCGGCATCCGCATGGACAGCCCGTAAAGCCGAGGGCATGGAGTTCACCATCAACTTGATCACGCCGGACAATGGCGAGAAGTTTCTCATCGAGCTCAGCAACGCCACGCTCACCAACATCGAAGGCTTCCTGGCGGACGATCCTGACCTCGAGATCACCATAAATCGCAGTGACCTCGAGATGGTGATGATGGGTGCCAAGCCGCTAGCGGCACAGATCGAAGACGGCACGGCAAAGGTCGAGGGTAATACGGAGATCCTCGGCCAGCTCGCCTCGGCGATGGTGGTGTTCGACCCAAGATTCGAGATCCTGCCGGGCACGCGTGGACCCACCACGCCTGAAGACCTGAACGACTACGAGTATGGCGTGTTCGATACCCGGGGAGAATGAGTCCGGTTCAGACCGAAGCAGAATGCGTGACCAAGAAAATTATCTTTAACCACAGGAGACACTCATGCGTATCTTAATGACCCTAATCGTTTTCTTCGCCCTGGCGCCACTTGCCCAGGCTCAGGGGGGGCATGGGCTCTTTATCTTCCCTGACAATGGCCAGGACCAGGACCAGCAGGATATGGACGAGTTCCAGTGCATGCGGGTTGCCCGGGACATGACGGGCTTTGACCCGATGGCGACGGCAGTAGCCACGACGGCCCCGCCGCCGACGGAGGGTGGCGCCGTGCGCGGCGCGGCCCGTGGTGCTGCACTGGGCGCCGCGACTGGCGCCCTTAGACGTGGCGGCAGCGCGAGTTCCGGTGCCGCTGCCGGTGCCGCGGCGGGTGGACTGATGGGCGGCATGCGCCGGGCGGACTCTGGCCAGCAACAGCAACAGTGGGCCCAGCAGGAGGCGGCGAACTACCAGCGCAACCGCAATGAGTGGAACCGGGCTTTTTCGGCCTGCATGCGAAGCCGCGGCTACACAGTCGGGTAGGAGGAAAAAACAATGAAATTAAGCATCAAGAAAATCATGTTTGCGTGCCTGCTGGGTTTCGGCACCACCGTGTCAGCGGCGGGCTTCTACGACGGCAAGACGCCACTGCTCTGTTCGATTTACCAGCTTTTCGAATGCGATCCACCCAACGGGTGCATCGCGGTCGGACCGGAAGAAATTCAGGGCCCCAGTCACCTGAAAATCGATTTCAAAGCGAAAGTCGTGACCCAGGCCGGCGAGGAGTCCGGCCGAAAATCCGACATCAAGAGCGTCACGACCAACCTGGACGGCAAGTTGATCATCCAGGGCGTGGAGGATGGCGACCCCGAAACGCGTGACGGTGCGGGCTGGAGCATCTCTATCATGGATCCGGAAGGCACCATGGTGATGGCAACGGCGGCCGATGGATTCGCCGTGGTCGCGCTGGGTGCCTGCGTGCCATTGCCCTGACCGGTACCCAGCAGTTGACGATCAAGGGTCGTCCACCCGGTTACAGAGTTTGTCGAAATCGCCGTGTCGATCGAAGGTAAGAACCGGAGGGACAGGCCTGGACAACCCTATTGGAGATTTGCAATGAACAAACCCAGAAACCACACTGCGAAATTCACGAAACTCGCTGTCGGTACCACTGCCATGATCGTAGCGCTAAACCTCGCTGCCACGACAACCGTACTTGCTCAGGAAGGCGACGAAGAGATCAGTTTCGATGGTCTCGAGCGCGTCGAGGATAGCGGCGTTGCCATGGCCTACATCGATCCGGAAGCAGACTTCAGCGCTTTCGAACGCGTCGTAATATTGGAGCCCTTCGTCGCATTCCGCAGTAACTGGCAACGCGACCAAAACCGTTCCAGAAGTCGCAACGTCAGAGCCAGCGACATGGAGAGAATCAAAGCCGACGTTGCGTCACTTTTCAAGGAAGTCTTTACCGAAAGACTTGAAGCTGACGATGGATTTGAGGTCGTGGTTGCGGCGGACTACGATGTCTTGTTGCTGCGCCCGGCGATCATTGACCTGGACATCACGGCACCGGACGTGAGGACTGCGGGACGCTCCCGCACGTTTACTGCGTCAACCGGTGCGGCGACTCTCTATCTCGAACTCTTTGATTCGGTGAGCGGGAAAATCATCGGTCGCGCAGCTGACAGACAGGCCGCTCGAAGGGCGGGCGGCAACGTTTCGTGGAGTAGCCGGGTGACCAATACGGCGGAAGCGCGTCGTATGTTTGGGCGCTGGGCTGACAGATTACGGGAATTTTTGGACGAGCATTACACGCAATAAATTCATCATTTTTCAAGAGCCGAACGACTGCTTCTCTAATCGGGCATAGACGCCAAGCTCCCATTGTACGTGGCATACTGTCGATGGCGTCGCCGCGTGGGTGACGCTTTTTTTCGCCGTCGGATCTGGATTGTGGCGAGCCGCTGCAGGCATTGGTCCGACCCCTTTTTCATAGGAACTAGCGTAGGACGATGACCCGGACCAAGAAACGACTGTTGATTAGCGCGGTAGTGTTCATCATGTTCGCGCTGGTACTCGGGTTGTTCATCCAGGTCCCCACACGCAGGGCGCTGGAACGAGCCGAAGCCTTTCAGTTCCGGCGAATGTTGGTGACGCAGGGCGAAGAAGGTGTCTTCAGATTCTTTTACGTGACCAATCGCCGTACGCAAACACAGGATGGCCCGGTCGAAGAACGCTTTGGCAGTGAACGCGAGGGAGGTCTTAAATTCGGTTTTTTCGACACCGACATCGAACCCTCGCTCGGGATCGGCATGCTGATCAATCCGACCGATTGGTTCCAGAACGAAGAAATTCGACTCCGCGACGTTCGGCCGTTGGAGCAAACAGCGTTCATCGAGAAACTGCGCAGCCAGGTGCAAGCATCTCCGTATCGATCGCTGCTGATCAATGTCAACGGGTTCAGGGAGCAGTATTCATCGGCTCTGCGCAAGACTGCGTTCCTCGCTCACGTGCTGGATATTAATTCACCGCTGCTCGTGTTCGACTGGCCGGGAGACCAGGGTTCATCGCCGCGAGGCTACCGGCGTGCACAACGCATCGCCCGGGAATCCGGGGAGGATCTTGCGAAGACCATTAAGCTGATCGTCCGGGAGGTGCAGCCTGAGCGTTTGTGGCTTTTGGCGAACAGCATGGGCGGCGAGGTCGTCGTCAGCGCTTTCACCGTGCTCTATCAGGATCCGGATCTGGCTGATTCAGAGACCGAATTCGAAGACGTGGTGCTGACGGCGCCGGACATCAGTCACGAAGAGTTTGGCCGCCAGTTCAGAGACGAGATAACCGCTCTGACCCGCAATCTTACCGTGTACGTTTCCTCCAACGATCGGGCATTACTGATGAGCCGCATCCTCAATCGAGAGCGTCGCCTGGGAGAGAGCACGGTAAACCCGGCGAATCCGGATCAATCCGAAGAGGCCGCCGAGGCGTTCGAGCTGCTCGAGCCGGGCAGCGAACTCGTCACCCTGGTCGATGTCACGCCCGTCAATCGTACCCGAAACTTTCACAACTTCAGCCTGGAAACTCCGGAGTTCTTCGACGATCTGTTCCTGCGACTTACCAACGAGGAAACACCCACGCAGCCGGCTGCAATACCCGGTGCGCACACCCAGTGGCGTGGAGTACTGGGTCTTAACCCAGGGTCGGTAAGTACCAACGGTGCAACGCATGACGCTTATGGTCCGGACTGACGCCCGGGGGCCCCGATCGAGGTTGCTGCTTCTCGCTGTGATCGTGCTGTTGTTTGCAGGCCAGGGTTGCAGTGGCCCGCCGCTCAAACCCTGGCACACCGAGAAGCTGACCGAAGAGTTCACGGCCGCAAAGGCGGACGAGGTTCGAAGCTTCGACGACTACCTGCAGTTGGAGGACAGACTATTCACGCAATTGGAGGAAGAGGTCTACGCTGAGGTCGAAACCGGACCGGCTTATGATCTGGTCCGCTACAGTGCCGACAGTGCCGCCGACCCCCGGAACGACGAGCCTGACTGGAACCGCAGCTTCGAGATGACGGCCGACACGCCTGCCGGCGGGGTCCTGCTGCTGCACGGCATGTCGGATTCGCCCTACAGCCTGCGGGCCTTGGCGGAGACTCTGAACCATCGAGGCTATTGGGTGCTCGGTCTGCGCATGCCCGGCCACGGCACCGCGCCTTCCGGAATGAAGCACGTCAAAATGCAGGATATGGCTGCCGCGGCGCGCCTGGGTATGGAGCACCTTGCCAGCCGGTTGGGACAAAAACCGATCCACATCATCGGTTATTCCACCGGCGCTTCGCTGGCTTTGGGCTTTGCCCTCGACGCGATGGAAGGGGTGGTCTCGCCGGTGCCAACCAGCCTCGTGCTGATCTCCCCGGCAATTCGCATCCACCCGATCGCGGCACTGGCGAGCTTCAAGGACGCGATGTCGATTATCCCCGGTTTGGGAAGCCTGGCATGGACGCAAGTCCTGCCCGAGTTCGATCCGTACAAGTACAACTCCTTCACAGCCAATGCGGGAGATGTCGTCCATCGCATGACACGCTCCGTGGATAAGCGTGTCGCCGCGCGCGCCAAAGCGAAACCGGACCAGGTGCTGCCGCCAATCCTGGTATTCAAGTCGACCGTTGATGCAACGGTCACGACCGAAGCCGTGGTCGACCGGTTGCTCGCGTTACTGCCCCCCCACCGTAATGAGCTCGTACTGTTCGATATCAACCGAGCGGCAGCCGGGTCCGAGCTGCTGATTTCCGACCCGGGACCTTTGACAAACCGGTTGATGACTGACGACACGCTACCCTTCACTATTACATTCATTGCCAATGAAAACCCCGAGACCGGCAAAGTCGTCGCCCGCCACAAGGCGCCATTCACAGCCGACGTCTCGGTCACCGAGCCTCTTGACCTTGCCTGGCCGGCCGGCGTGATTTCCCTGTCCCACGTCGCGTTGCCCTTCCCACCAGACGATCCCCTGTACGGTCAGCGACCGCCGGAAAACGAGGACATCCTGTTCCTCGGAGAGATGGCCATGAAGGGCGAGCGCGGCCTGCTCAAGCTGTCGGCCGAATGGCTGCTGCGTATGCGCTACAACCCGTTTTACGAGGTCATCGAAACACGGGTACTCGAGTGGTTCGACAATGCCCATGAATAACATGGATAGAAAAAGACGCCCGGTCCACCCCGGTGCCCGAGGTCAGAATCGTCTATGGCCTCTGCTCAGCGAGGTTTTTGCTCTGCTCATTTTGCTACCCGGAATTAGTGCGGGTTATGAGCTGGATTCCCATTACTACCTGCGTTTTGGTTTATCCCTCTCGACCTGCTTCGACTGGGATGAAGCCCATCTCATTGCCAGCGGCGACTGGGGTATGGATGAGAATGGCAGTACCACCGCGGAGATGAACCCAGTCCAGACACGTAACAAGATCGACTGGCATGCTTTCGGCCACTCGGACCGACGTTTTCATGAGTTGTGGCTACGCTCAACTGCTGAGCAGGATCTGGAGTTGCGACTGATCAAGCTTGGTCAATTCATGCATTTTCTGGAGGACTGGGAAGCGCATGCCGGATACGGCATCCGCATGGGGCATGCCCGCGACACGTTCCGCGGGCGCGATCCGGATTCGTTAGGCAACAGTTTTCCAAAGAACCACCGAATGGTGCAATCCGCGCTCGATCACTTGCTTGCCACCTGCGACGACCTGGGTCGGCTCGACGTCGATCGTGACATCCGATTGATCGAAATCATGAAGACTTTGTATGACGATGGTTTTATGGACGATCTATTCGACGCAAGTAATCCTGGCTGGAAACGCGGCAAGCTGGGCGGTTATCGAAGTGAAGGTCCGGCGATCAAAGCGGTCAACAAACAGCGCGTCGAGGAACTGATTGAAAAATTTTTCAAGCCGCTGCCGCAGAAAAACGTGCCACCGGACTTTGCGCCGGGAACGGAACAGGGAATCCCCGCGTCGCTGGCGATTCCGTTCGATCAGGAAGGGAACATCGTCAACAACCGCAGCGTCAGGGAGGCGCTGAGAGACTGGGCGGCTGCGTCGGACAGAGCGCCTGACGTGGCACTGAGTCTTGACAATGCGCGGATCTACTACCGCGGCTCGGGACAGTTGCAACGGTCGGGTTGGCGATTGCGCATTAGCGCATCAAATCTCGGTGAGATCGAATCAGCGGCAGGCCAGATCGAGATCGTGGTGATCGACTCGGATGACGAGACTGTTCTGGCGCAGACCTCCGAGCCCTTGCCGAGCCTCCAGCCGGGCGAGACCAGGGAGTTCCGAATCAGCATCACCGCCAGGGGACGGCCGGAGCCTGATGTCATCATCGCTTCATTCGCACGGGTCGGAGATCTGACGGCGATGAACGACCAAGACTGGTTGATGCTCGGAGACGCCGAGCAGGAGGAACCGGATGTGCCGATCATCACCGATCTGGACCCACCTCCGGCCGGGGCGGAGACCGTACATTTCCTGGATCCGCCCCGCACGTTCATCGTCGAGGATAGCGCGTGCATGCTGGTTACGGCCTACACATCCGGCGGGGACTCGCCGGAGAAGCTGGAGCAAGTGGTATTTGAGATTATCGGCGGCAGCTTCGACACCTATTATTTCCAGCGCGTCATACCGAGCCGCTGGAGCGCAATATCGACAGATGATGGACTTGTCGCGGGCAAGACCTTTGAATGCTACCGACCCGATCCCGAGAGCTACGAGCTACTCAAGGCTGAAGATCCGGAATCTATGCGCCTCGCGGTTACCCTCGAGGCGGACGGGGCTGACCCGCATACCGTGGAATTTCCTCTCGACCCGGAGGTCGTGCAGGCTATGCTGGAAATTGCGAACTTGCTCCGATAGCTGAGTGACGACGCTGATCGATTCATGCATTTGAACTCAAATGCGCTATTGGAAAACCGTCACGGTATCACCGGCTTTCCATGCCGGGTATTTGCTCATTGACGCCAGGAATAGATCCGATTCCCTGAAACTTTGCAACCAGCCTCGCAAATTCTCGTAACCTGCTGCCTCGAACCAGTTGAGATCGACGTTGGCGAACTGGCGTACAAACGGAACGATCGCCACGTCGGCCAAGCTCATTCGTTGACTCAATAGATATGGCTGCTGCAGTCGCATCTCGAGTTCACGCAAAAAAATCTCGCCGGCAGCACGATGTTCTTCGCCGGTCTTTTCCGGGTGATAACTGCAATACTTGTAAGCATCGAGGTTCTTTTTAAACGCACCATCGTTTTCAGTGATCAATTTCTCGGCCGCGGATCGATCTGTATCCAACCAACCGTCCGGGTCGTTCTGACCAAGTGCCCAGTGCATGATATCCAGGCTCTCCTCCAGCACCCGCCCGTCCTCGAGCACCAGCACCGGTACCGTAGCCTTCGGCGAACAGGCGATAAACTCCGCCGGTTTGTTGCGTAACGCCACTTCCCGCAACTCCACGGGAATACCGCTGTATAACAGCGTAACGCGCGCCCGTATCGCATAGGGACACCGGCGGAATGAATACAGGATCGGCAAAGACATAGCCTGATGATACCGCGTTCAAAAAAGGGGCAGGCACCTTTTGCCTCTGACAACTCCGGGAAGTTCTTAAGCAACTCTGGAAAAAGGAGCCAGTCCTCTTTTACCAAACTCCATCAGCTTGGCTATAATCGCGCGGCTGTTCTTTGGTAATGGATTTTCTAATGTCAGAAGTTGTAGTCGTGGCTTTATATCATTTTGTCGCGCTCGATCATCCCGAACGTCTGCGGCGACCGCTGCTGGACCTAATGCACGAGCGCGGCGTCAAGGGCACGCTGTTGCTCGCCAACGAAGGCATCAACGGCACTATCGCCGGCAGGCGCGCGGCGGTCGAGGCCCTGCTCGCCTGGCTGAAAAACGACCCGCGCTTCGCGGGCCTCGAACACAAAGAGTCAGTCACCGATGAAATGCCGTTTTACCGCAGCAAAGTGAAGCTCAAGAAGGAGATTGTCACCATGGGCGTTGCGGACATCGATCCGGCGCGGCATACCGGAACATACGTCGAGCCGAAAGACTGGAACGCACTGATCGAAGACCCGGAAATCACCCTGATTGACACACGCAACGATTACGAAGTCCAGATTGGCACGTTTGACAGTGCGATCAACCCGCAGACCGATAGTTTTCGCGAATTTCCCCGAGTTCGTAAAAACGAACCTCGACCCCTGAGAAACATAAAAAGATTGCGATGTTCTGCACGGGCGGTATTCGCTGTGAAAAATCTACTGCATATCTAAAACAACAAGGCTTTTGCGAGGTCTATCAGCTACGGGGCGGCATCCTCAAATACCTCGAAGAAATTCCGCAGAAAGAATCGCATTGGCACGGTGAGTGTTTTGTATTCGATGAACGCACCGCCGTAGATCACCAGTTAAACAAGGGGCATTACAACCAGTGCCACGCCTGCCGAATGCCGATCACCGGGAAAGACCAGGAAAGCGAACATTACGTCCCCGGCGTCAGTTGCCCATATTGTTTTGATAAAACCAGTGCGGAGCAGCGACAGCGATTTGCGGAACGTCAAAAGCAGGTTCAACTGGCTAAAGAACGAGCGGAAACACATATCGGTTCGGATGTCGCCGATATTATCCGGCAACGTAAGACAGCTAAACTGGAACTGAAAAACCGCCAACGAACACAGTAAGAACAAGGGGACCGGCTACGCGCATTCGCGCCTGGAAGCCGCTCCAACGTTATAAATAGCAGGATCGCATTCGCGGCTGGAAGCCGCTCCAACGTTACTAATGGCAGTCTCGTGGGAGCGGCTTCCAGCCGCGAATTTCGAACTTTGGGATCAGAAATTGGATCGTTTTGACGCCGGGCATGAATTCATAGGACAGCATAGGTGTCAGGTTTTTATTGTTCCTGATAAGTGACGCGCCAGATTCTACCGTGCTTGTCTTCGGTGATATACAGCGCACCATCGGGTCCCTCCGCGAGACCGGCCGGACGAAAAGCCGTCTCGATCGGACTCTTGATAGAATCTTTGCCGGTAAATCCGTCAGCAAAAACTTCCCAGTCCCCATTTACGGTACCGTCTTTCATCGGTACGAACACGACTTTGAAACCGTCCTGCTCAAACGGCATCCGGTTCCACGAGCCGTGAAACACGATGAACGCACCGTGCCTGTATTTGTCCGGAACGTTGGTACCGGAATGAAAGACCAGATCCATCGGCGCCCAGTGCGCCGGAAAACCGATTAACGGGTTCTTGTATTCGCTGCTCGCTTTGGTCTGACCGTCACCACCATACTCCGGACCCAGCATGCGCTGTTTGCGAAGCGGATCATAATAGGTGTATGGCCAGCCGAAATTATCCCCGGCCTCGGCGACATGAAACTCCTCGGCCGGCAGGTCGCGATTATCCTCCTTGCTGAATTGCTCAGGCCAGAGCAGGCCGATACTGTCACGGCCATGCATGACGAAGTACAACTTGTCGGCATACGGATTCCAGGTCAGTGCAACGACATTGCGCGTACCGGTCACATAACGTTCCCCGTCGCGAACCTGGTCCTGTAACCGTTTGTCGGCGCTGAAGCGCCAGATACCACCGTTGCGTTCCAGCTGTGGACACGGATCTATTCCGGGAGATTCCCGCCGATTCGCCGTCTCCGCGCAAATGTTCGATGGCGTACCTGAATTCACGTACAGATTGCCTACAAGATCGAAAGCCAGCGACTTGGTGCCGTGGGAACGTTGGATCGGAAACCCACCCACGATCGGTTCGGGGACCCCGGCAGGTACCAGATTGTCGTCCAGATGCAGACGATAGACGACAAGATCCGACGAAAAATACAGATACCCATCGTGGATCTTGACTTCGGTAGTGATATCCGTCGGTCCGAACTCCTCGACGATATCCGCCACACCATCCGCATCGGTATCACGCAAGGCCAGCAGGGCACCATACGCGGCCGCCTGACCAAACATCTTCATCTCCAGCCGGAATGAACGGGCGACGTAGACATCACCGTTTTCACGCACGGCGATGTGGCGTGTTGCGCCGAGCCCGGGGTGAAATACAGTCGCCGTGAAACCCGCTGGTACATTGATGCTTACGGACGTCCAGTCATCCACGTCCGCTGCATAGGCACTCACCCACCCGTTGACTATGCCGACAAGTGCCGGGAACAAAAAACGGACCATAGATTTCATTGGATTAAAAGCTGAAACAGGGCATGGGAGGAAAGCATAGAAGTAACGGACCGTTGTGCCAATCCCGCACAGCAATCTGATCCAAACACCGGACAAGACCGTTGAATAGCGAATGGCGATCATCTGCAAGGCCTTTATAATTGCAGTTGATGAAAAAGCACGCACCTCCCCCACCCGATATCCTGCGCAAGTCGGGCCCGCACAAGGACAAAAAGAAATATGACCGTAAGCGAGTAAAACGGAAGGATCAGGATCTACCAGACAAGCAGGAAAAGGACCAATGATCGAGTTACTGACGGCCGGAACACCGAATGGACACAAAGTCTCTATTGCCCTTGAAGAGCTGCAACTCGATTACAAAGTGCGACGCATCGCCCTGGATAAACGAGAACAGAAACAGGACTGGTTTCTGGCGCTGAACCCGAATGGTCGTATCCCGGTCATCATTGATCACGGCAACGACGGCTTCGTCGTCTTCGAATCCGGCGCCATCCTGGTTTACCTGGCAGACCTGACCGGAAAACTGCTGCCGACCGATGCCCGCGAGCGCTCCGTCGTCATGCAATGGCTGATGTTTCAAATGGGTGGGCTGGGCCCGATGATGGGCCAGTCGAATGTGTTCACGCGCTATGCCGAACAAAAAATCGAATACGCGATCAATCGCTATCAAAAAGAGACGCGTCGTCTTCTCGAGGTTCTGAATACGCGTCTCACCGATAATGAATATCTTGCTAGTGCTTATTCGATCGCCGATATTGCAAATTTCGCCTGGGCGCGAGGCCATAAGTGGAGCGGCGTCGAGATTGATGGCCTGGATCACTTGCAGCGCTGGCTTACCGCAATAGGTGCGCGATCGGCCGTGGAGCGCGGGTTGCAAGTACCGTCCGGGACGCTGGCAAAAGATGGCAGCGGGAATGCTGCAGAAATCATTGCGCGAGCGCAAAAGTTTGTCGATTGAGAACACACCCGGTCAACCTACGGACAGGCGGACGGCAGCCATCCCGCGAGAGACTATAAAAGTCCAGAATCACTGCCATAACTAACTTCAATCGATTTTAGAGTCCGCGGAGGAACATTCATGTCCGAAAACAAACCTGAACTCACGTCCGGTTCCGATCGCGATAAGGTCTCACGCCGTAATTTTATGAGCACCAGCGCCGCGGGCCTCGCGGCACTTGCGGCGAGCGGGTATACGGGTGACACGAAGGCGGCTTTTGTGCCGGCCGCCGCGTCGGCCGCGAGCCTGAAAGCTGCACCGCGCCCGCCCTTCGATTCATTCCGCGACTGGATCGCTGCGCTGGATGCGAACGGCCTGCTACTTCGTTTTGACCGCATCGATCAGGATGCGTACGAGATTCCCGGACTGTTCTTCCGCGCAACGGACCGATTCAGCGTCTACGGCACGCCCTGCATGCTGTTTGAGAATGTGAAGATTGACGGCAAATGGGTCAAGGGCCCGATCATCGTGAACACCCAGGGGCACTGGAATACGGATGCGATCATCTGGGGTCTGGATGTGATACCCGGCGATCATTATGCGACCTATAACGGCGCTATGGATCATCTGAAGGACATGCTCGCGAAAAATGGTGGCCGCTACCCGGAAATCCCGCCGGTCGAGATCGATCGCGAAGAAGCACCGGTCAAGGAAATCGTGTCAACCGGTGATGATATCGACATCACCAGGTTTCCGTTTGTTAAGACCAATCCAGCCGACGGCGGGCGCTTCGTGAATACCGGTTCGGTTTTTATGGATGATCCGGAGTTCGGTTATAACTTCGGTACTTACCGCTGCCAGATCAAAGGGCCACGTAAACTCGGCCTGAACCCGGAACACAATCAAACCGGCTATAAAATGCTGATGGCAGCAAAAGAACGCGGCGAAAAGACAGCGCCGGTTTCCATCGTTATTGGACAGGACCCGGTTATCTGGTTTATCAGCGGCACGCGGGTTGCACCGCGTGGTTTCGGGCCCAAACCTAAACCGGCCGACGAACTGGCGATTGCCGGCGGCATGCGTGGCAAGCCGATCGAGGTCGTGAAGTCGGAAACCAACGGCATGCGGGTGCCGGCTCATGCGGAAATGATCATTGAGGGCGAAGTGCCACTGGGTGACGAGTTCCGGGAAGACGAAGGGCCGTTCGGGGAAATGTTCGGCTACCTCGGACCGACGAAAAAAGATAACTTTTACATGCATATCACAGCGATAACCCATCGATCCAACCCGTGGATCATGAACGCGCTGACCGGCATGCAACGCGGCATGGTGACGGCGCCGATGGATGCAATGTATAGCGCGTTACTAAAAAAACAGATCCCGAACTTTGTTGCCTACACGAATCCGCAGGACACGATGGGCGTCGTTGTACTAAGCATCGATAAAACTGAAGCCGGACAGGGACTCGATGCGGGCCGCAAAATCGCCGAGCGTAACCCGATTGCCAAAGTCGTCGTCGTTGTCGACAAAGACATTAATGTCCTGGACAGGACGGACGTCATGTTCGCCATCGGTTCGCGGTGGCAACCACATCCGGCATCGGAAATCATCGAAGACATCATGGGTTTGATGACAGATCCGAGCCAGGTCGAATACGCGCGCACCAGCAAAATCATCATCGATGCAACGAGACAATTGCCGGGTGAAGGCGGTAAAGAAGTGTTCCCCGAAACCAACCGGGCATTACTCGAGAAAGGTGCGCCGGGCATTTTTGCCCATATCGATAAATTGTATGGCGAGGTTCTGAGTAACTGGAAACGGGTCTGAACCGGAAAAGGGGACAGGAGATAAGGGGACAGGCCCCTTATCTCACTTGACTACCAGGGCTGAGGCTCACCGTTGTAGCGGATGAAACTGCCGGAATTTTCCAGGCTCAGGCCATCGATAACTTCGATCATGCCCGCGATGCTTTCCGGCGGCTCGATGATCCCGGGAAACCGGCGTTCCGGTGGCAATTCGCCGGCAGTGTTGACCATGCCGGGCGACAAAATACCGACGGTGATGCCGTCTTCTTTGACGTCCTTGGCAATGTTTCTCATGATCATATTCTGTGCGGCTTTACTGGACTTGTAGTAATACATGCCCGGGAGATCGCCGCTGTCGAGCGCAAACGAACCGGCTTGCGAGGTAATCGATACTATTTTTTTCTGCCGGCTCGCCTTAACGTGCGGCAGGAATGCTTCTGACATTTTCAGTGGCCCGAGCGCATTGGTACGCATGAACGTATCAAACAGGTCGAACTTCAAACCGCCAAACATCTGGTCGCCAAATTCACCGAATATACCGGCGTTGTTGATGATCAGGTCGATTGCCTGACCCGAAAGCTTCTCGGCCAGCCGGTCGACCGAATCAGGATCGCTGACATCGAGCTGTTCGATCGCTACCTCGAGATATTCTCCAGCGAGCGCGTGAAGATCATCGGGCACCATCGGGATTGCGCACCGCCGCGATCACCTGCCAGCCCTTTTCGGCATATTGCTTTGCAAATTCAAAGCCTATGCCACGATTGGCCCCGGTTATCAGTACTGTATTTCGGGTGCCCGCATTAGTCATGTTGTTCGGTGCTCTTTGTTGGTTTTGTTGTTAAACGACCGGGCGCTGGACTTGCCGTTTTATTCGATCGGTTCTATTTCGGCTGCTTCACGCGGCGTATCCTCATCAATGGATTCTATTTCCCCTGCTTCGCGCGGCGCGCCTTCATCAATCGATTCTATTTCAGGACCCTCGCCCTGCAAATCCGTTTCAGGGGGTTTTTCTTCTTTCAAAGCCAGGATTTCATCCTCGGTGACCAGCCGGAATGTGCCCAGCCCGCAGGCTATGCCACCACCCATACCCCCACGGGGTAACGGTCTTATCATGTCGATTTTACAGAGCCGGTTAATCGTCCGACGATAGCTGAATCCGTCGGACATGCGCAATCCGGAGCAGCGATGCGGCAGTTGATTCAGGTAAACCTCTTTGCCGCGCATGTAAAACAGAATGTTCCGGTCATCGATGATGTCGGTCCGATCAAGTTGCGTCAGAGATATACAATCCTTTGGTTCGGAAAATACTTCTGCATCATCTTCGGCCTGGACTATGCTGCCCATCAGCATCGGTAATGCGCTGAACAACAATACCCGTACTACAGTTTTTACATTCATTGACTTATCTCCATACCACTGGGGATATTAACAAGGGCCGGCATGCGCCGCCCGGATATCGACCGGGTCTGAGTTATGATTACGACAAAGATCCACCTGCAGAGTTTCCGGCTATTGACAGGCGCAAGTCATGGACGGGTTGCGGGATCGGACGCGAGATGTTTTACAGGAGAAACTGAATGCGTAGTGTGGTATTGACTCTTGTAGTTTCGCTTACATGGGCCACAACGATGGCGGATGACACAGAAAAACAATTGTCGGCAGAAATTCAGGCCTTTCTGAACACGTATGCAGAGGTATATAACCGGCAGGATTATGCGACATTACTGACGATGTGGGATCAGTCAAACCCTGACCCGATTTACATGGCGGAGGAAATCAATCCACCGATGCACGGCTGGTCCGTGTTAAAAGCGTATTTCAATCCAAAACCGGGAGTGCAGGTCCTGGACGGCATCTGGAACGAGTACACGGACGTGCGGGCTCACTATCTGTCCGATGACCTGGCAGTCGCCACGTATAAGCTGACTTACCACATCAAGGTCAAGCGCACCAAGGCCATGTCGGGATGGGATCGTGTTCTGGCGGTGTTTCGCAAGCACGACGGTGAGTGGAAGCTGACCGCCTATGCCGAAGCACCGATGTCACCGTTGACGATGGTGCGCAAGATGATGGAAAACGCCGTACCTGAAGAGTTCGATGAACACTTGAAAAAACAACACGAATAGATCCGGGGAGCGCGACCATGACTGTAACTCCTTCAACGATGCCAGATCTTGGTTTGTCAATGGCCCGCGTTCGAATTACCCGACATTGATGGCCGGATGATTAGCCTGGCGAATTTCCATGATTCGAAGGCCCTGCTGATCGCCTTCTGGTGCAATCATTGTCCGTATGTGCAGCATATACGTGAAGGCTTCGTCACGTTCGCGCATGAATATCAAAAGCACGGACTGGCGGTCGTTGCAATCAGCGCAAATGACGTGTCGACACATCCGGATGACAGCCCGGAAATGATGAAGATCGAAAGTGAACAGCACGAATTCAGGTTTCCTTATCTATACGACGAGACTCAGGAAGTCGCGCGCGCGTTTCAGGCCGCATGCACGCCGGATTTCTTTCTGTATGACAAGCAACAGCAGCTCGTCTATCGAGGTCAATTCGATGCCAGTCGACCGGGCAACAGTATTCCCGTAACCGGTAGCGATCTGCGCAGTGCAGTGGATGCCGTACTCAACGATCGGCCCGTCGATGTTGCGCAGATTCCCAGCATCGGCTGTAACATCAAGTGGAAACCGGGTAACGAGCCGGTTTAACCAAGCACGGAGAATAAGATGACGAACAAGATTCTTGGTCGCCGGGATTTTATCGCCGCCGGCGCGGGCCTTGCGTTTACTTTGGCCGGGACGAGTGCGAGGACGGCAGAAACTAAGAGCGCAGTGCCGAAAAACTCGGCCGGACCGGTACGGATTCAGTCGATCGAAGCTTTCTGGCTACACGATGGCACGAAGATGGGAGCCGCATTCCCGCGGATTATGGTGCGCATATATACCGATCAGGGCATAGTCGGCGAGGCTTACACTTTTTTCTGGCACAGCTGGGATCAGGTCATGGATCTGATCCGCAAGCGGTTGACACCGTTGCTGATCGGCATGGACGTTATGCAGATCGAACGTTGCTGGCAGAAATCATGGCAGATACTCGACAATCAATTTGCGCGCGGTGTCGGCAATTCGATCATGCCGCAATTCACACGCGCACTGGCCGCTATCGACAATGCAATGTGGGACACAGTCGGCAAAGTGCTCGACGCACCGTGTTATCAAATGTGGGGCGCCTACACCAATGAACTGCCGGCCGTTTCATTTGATCAGCGCTACCGACACCCGCCAAATAATTATGACCCGGTCAAATTCGGTAACCACATGGCTGAACTCGTGGACATGGGGTTCGCCGGTGTCAAACTAAAACCCGGCCGGCCGCCATTGAACCCAAAGCAGGATGCCGAATGGGTTCGTATCGTACGCGATGCCGTCGGTCCTGATTTTCTGCTGCAGGCCGACGCAAATCTGCGCTGGACGGTCGACGAGGCCATAGACTTCGGCCGGAGAGTTCAGGACCTGAATTTACGCTGGCTCGAAGAACCTTGTCGCACGCGCCGGGAAATGGCGCGCGTACGGGCGGCAACCGGACTGCCGATCTGCGCCGGACAATCGGAACTGACGATAGATGGTGCGCGATACCTGATGACCGACAATGCGATCGACGTCTGTAATTACGACCCGGGCTATGCTTGCGGGCCAACCGCGTGGCGTAAAGTCTACGGCATGGCGTCGGGGTTTGGCGTCGAGATGTCAGTCCACCAGCAACCGCAAATGGCCGCCCACCTGATGGCTGCGACACCTCATGGCGTAAAACACGGCATCGAAGTCTATATGCGCGACATGGATCCATTCTTCTGGGAAATGATCGCGAATCAGAACAGCATAGAGAACGGCATTTACCGCTTGCCGGAAGGCCCCGGGTTTGGTTACGTCTATGATGAAAAAATTGTCGCTAAATATCGCCACGACTAGCCCGAATTTTCAATCCACCTGGTTCAAAGTCAGAAATATCGATTTGTCCAGCACGACGAAGAAATCCTGATAGGTTTGCGGGTCGTCGATCCGGTTTTCACCGCTATGGGCGTTGGCCCGCACCGATGTCTTTTCGGCGTCGTGCTGTCGTACCGTGACGGTTATTCGCATGGGTGTGCCCCAATGGCGTGCCGCCGTCACCGTACCGAGATCAAGTTCTGCGTTGTCTATCACGAAGCCGAGATCCTGCAGCGTTGCGACGACGGAGCGCAGGGTCAATTTTTGATCCAGGGTGTCGTAATGTCGAGTCTGAATCTGACGGATCTGCACCTGGTTGATGTCGCCGGTAATGTCCGGCTTTACGGTTGCACAGCCCGTGACTGTTAGCACCAGTAGAATCCATGGTTTGATTAAGCTGTTCATATGCTGTTGGCCTCCAGAAAAATAGACTTCGACAGTTTGTTGAAGAACTGTTGGTAGCCCTCTGCGTCATCAATCGTCTCACGCAATTTGGCGCGTCCCTGCTTGTCCCAGATAATGCGTTGTAGCGTGACTCGAGTGACGAAGCTGCCATCCTCCACAAGCGTGGGAAGCACGACCAGAGTCAGCAAGATGGTCTGGGATTCGCTGGCTGTCTGCATGGCACCACAACTGCCGCCCCCCATGGCACACAGCAGTTCGAGCAGGATCAGACCCGCCATCTCACCACCGGAGCTGGCATCGATCGTTTTTGATGCAGAAAGTACACCGAGCGGCAATTCAACTGCATCGATGTTGTAATCCATGTCTTGCAGCACACCGACGGAGGCCAGGAGAATCTCTTGCTCAGACGTCGCATCAAACTTGTGACTCTGAAATTGCCGAATTTCCAAGGCACTTTGAGTGAGTCGAAGGTCAGGCTTAGGCACCGTCTGACATCCCGACACGACGATAACTGCCACCAAAATTATTCGTCCCATTGCATTCATGACATTGCTCCGCGATGCGTTAAAAGCGTGAGCTGTGATATGCGAAATCCCGGACGCGGGATTCGGCGTCGAACCTGATAATGATCGTCAGCGTCCGCTGGCTGGTTGTAGATGTCTTTCGGCCACCGCTGACCCCACTGAGTGTACTGCTGCCGAGGAGCCAAACGCCCGCCTTGACATCGGATTGGATGATCTCGGTCGAGATCCGGTCGTATGCCCAAACCTCGCGCCGTTCAGCATCCGTAGACACCAGGTTGGGCGAACCGAGCACACTGATGACATCGGCGCCCGACATGCCTATCCGGATTTCTCTCTGCGCCGTGCCCACCGTCAATTTTTGTTCTTCTGCTGCCGATTGCGGTGTCAAGGTCGCACAGGATGGGATGACCAGAACTATCAGACTAACCATCATTATTAATTTGATCATTACCGTAACTCCTACCAGTCGTACGTCAGTCCGATCTGCAAGGTCGTGATAGGCCCGTCGAGATCACCAAGATCCCTGCCAAACGCTTCGACCTTGCCGAAGTCGGCATAGTGCACCCGGGCAGCAACATTCACCGCCCAGGCTTTTTCCCTGTATGGCAGCGGGAAATCCACGCTGATTCCGAGATAGCCACCCGGGGCGATTTCCTCGAAGTACTCCGTGCCTTCGGCGACACCGTAGCTCGTGTTCCAGAATTCCTTGATCTCGGCCCAGTACAAACCGGCACCCGCTTCGAGGTTCAGACGCTTCTCCCGGCGACCACCGACAGACCACGTAACTGACGGCGTAAGAAAGAAGACATCGGCCGCAAGCTCGCCAATGTCGCCGGGGGCCCGGATATTGCTGTCATTGGACATGAAGCCCAGATCCATACCGAACAACAGGTCACCCGGACCGACTTTACGCCAGCGCCGATTCAAGGAACCAACGGCGTTCCAGCCACCGCCATCGAATGTGCCCAGCGGTTCAGTATCGAGGTCGCCGACGGCATTCCACTGCTGATAGCCCAGGGCGATATTTGCGGTCCAGTGGCTCAACTCATCATCAGCTGTGGCGACACCCATCAGCGCGGCCGAGATCAGGATCACTACGATTTTCCATAATATTTTGTGCTGCATGATTCGCGCTCCTTCTCCTTACGTAGCCAAGAGTGCCGGCCAGCCCCCTACAACCCGGTCACACAGGACTTACAGCTCGGTTACAGCTGCCGTTTAGAGCAGTGCAGCGGGTCCGGAATTGGTAGACTCGGGACCAGGCGGAGAAAAGAACTGATGAAAGCGCACCCCGCAACGCTGGCGAAACTGACGCGACCGCACCTGGCCGGCATCCTGCCGCGCGAAAGATTGTTCAACGACCTGGACCAGGGTCGGGAAAAATCGATCATCTGGATTGCGGGCCCGCCCGGCAGCGGCAAGACAACCCTGGTCGCCGATTACCTGGATACATGGGCCCCGGAGTGTATCTGGTACCAGATCGATCCAGGCGATGCCGACGTCGCAACATTCTTTTATTACATGAGCCAGGCTTTGCCCGGCTCTGATCAAAAACGGTCGGCTTTACCAATGTTTTCGCCCGAGTTTCAAAATAATCTGTCGGCGTTCACACGACGTTACTTTCGCGAACTCTTCGCTCGACTCACACCGCCGTTTGCGCTGGTGTTTGATAATTACCAGGAAGTACCCGATCAGTCACGGTTGCACGAAGTATTGCGGGAAGGTCTCGAGGAAATACCGACCGGCGGCTGCGTGATTATTATCAGCCGGCGCGACCCACCAACTTCGATGGCGCGTCTCAGGGCCAACCAGAGAATGGCAGTCATTGACTCCGATGCACTCAGACTGACCCGCGCCGAGTCCGACGCACTGGTAAAACTCCGCGGCCATGAACTCCCGGAATCGGCCCTGCAACGACTGTATGACAAAACACGTGGCTGGGCTGCCGGTCTCGTGCTTCTGCTTGGTCATGACGACAACGAAGCAAGCCTGGCTGAATTGCCCGGCGATATGACCCCGCAGGTCGTGTTCGATTACCTGGCTGGCGAGATTTTCGAATACCTGGACGCCGAAACACGCGACTTATTAATAAAGACGGCCTGGCTGCGGCAGTTCACGGCCACCATGGCCGACCAGCTCAGCTGTCAGAACAACAGTGAAGATATTCTCGAGCGGCTGACCAAACAGGATTACTTCGTGACCGTTCTGCGCGGCGGGGTACAGGCCGTATATCAATATCACCCACTGCTACAGGAATTTCTGCTCAAGCGGGCGGATGAAAGCCTGAGCGCGCGTGAGCGAACGACTTTGCAAAGTCGCGCTGCCGCGTTACTCGAGGAAGCCGGCCAGATTGAGGATACCGTAGCGCTGCGCGCCGCCAGTCGAAATTGGCCCGAGTTGATACGCATCATCCGCCAATACGCCGATACCATGCTGCAACAGGGGCGTGGTGAAACCCTTGAGCAATGGCTGGAAGCGTTGCCAGCCTCGCGTCTGGAAGGTGACCCATGGATGCTTTTCTGGCTGGCGTCGTGCCGGTTACCATTCGCCCCGCGCGAAAGTCGGCGGCTTTTTGAGCAAGCCTACGAGTTGTTTTTCAACCAGGACAACAGGGATCTCGAAGGCCTGTTCTCTGCGCTGGCGGGTGCGATGTACGCGATCATGAATGAACTGGATGACCTTACGCTGCTGGACCGGTGGATTGACGAGGCGCTTCAACTCACTGACGAATACCCGGATTTCGATTGTCCTGCAGTTGAAGCGCAAGTGACCTGTTACACCTTCATGTCGCTGGTGGCACGGCAACCATGGCACCCGGATATCGAGGCCTGGGGTGAACGCACGGCGGCCCTGGCCGTCTCGGATACGCTGGACCCGAAACAACTCGCGGAAGTCACACTGATTCTTGCGGTCGCAACCACGTGGACGGGTCGGTTTCAATACACGGAGATCGCATTGCAGAGCCTGCGAACCCTGGCCGCTTATCCGGAAGTACCGATGGTCGTCAAGGCGACACTTTATAACGTCGAAACCATGTACGCGATGATGACCGGTGACTACGAAGGCTGCATGGCGGCGATGCGGGCGGGCATAGAACTCGCAGACACCACGGGCTTGCGGCTCTGGCGAAACCGCACGCTGATTTTTGGCATGGGTGGCGCCCTGATCGTCGGTGACCTTAAGATGGCCGACGAACTCACCGAACAACTCGACCAACCGGCTCTCGCCCGGCGTCGCTTTGACTCCTGGCTGTTTCATTATTTCACTGGCTGGAAAGCGATGCTCGAGAATGACGTGTTGCTGGCCTACCGGGAACTTCGCACGGCCCAGCGCATGTCAAAGGAAATCGGCCTGCCGTTTTTCGAATTACTATGCAGCCTGTCACTGGCCCAGGTATTGTTCGCATCGGGCGATACGATGAAGGGACGCCGTTACCTGCGACAGGTGCGCACAGTGGGCGTGCGCATCAAGAATCGCTGGTTGGAGTTCACCAGCCTGCTGGTGTTCGCACAGATTGCCCTGGATCAGGGCCGCCGCCGATCGAGCCTGAACTCACTGCGCTACGCATTAAGTGTGGGTCGCGAAAAGGGCTACACGCATACTATCTGGTGGCAACCCGCCGCCATGGCGCGCCTGTGTGTTGTCGCGCTTGAAGAAGGAATCGAAGTCGACTACGTACGAAGCCTCGTGCGGAAGCGGAATTTGATCCCCGATCAGCCACCGCTCAACGTTGACGGTTGGCCGTGGCGATTCAGGGTTTATGCTCTCGGTCGTTTCGAACTGTCCGGAGCCGACGGAGCCACGCTGCTGTCCGGTCGTGTCCAGGGTCGGCCTGTCGAACTGCTAAAGATCACCATCGCATTAGGCGGTCACGACGTCAGCGTGGATAGAATAACAGACGTTATGTGGCCGAATATTGACAGGGATTATGCACACCGTTCTTTCAATACAACCCTGCATCGCTTGCGAAAATTACTCGACGAAGATGCGGCAATTACACTGACGAACAACCAAATCAGTTTGAGTGATCGCTTTTTCTGGCTGGACACCTGGGCTCTGAATCAGAACCTGGAAAAGCTGCGTCTGGCGATGCGCCGTAACCTCGATCCGGATCGCATCCGGGAACTGGCGGAACAGACCATTGAACTGTACCAGGGCGCGTTCATGCCGGGGGATGAAGACAGCGCCTGGGTCGTCTCACCGAGAGAACAGCTGCGGAACAAATTCCTGCGCTTCATCAACGATTTCGGCCATTGGCTGGAACAGTCGAAAAACTTTGAGGAGGCCATCGAATTTTACTTCCGTGGACTCGAGGTCGATGACCTTGCTGAAGGTATTTACCGCCGACTGATTCTGTGCTTCGAACAACTCGGGCGACACGCGGAAGCAATAGATGCCTACAACCGCTGTTGCAAGACACTGAAGTCACGCCTGGACGTAGGGCCCGCGCAGGAAACCCGGGATCTCTACGACACTATTCAGCTTAGCTCGTCGGCCACCGGTTCCGCTGGCCACTAAATTCCTCGCGCTTACTGTAAGCGATCGGTAAGCAATCGGTATCCCGGTTGTAGGTTCCCGGAAGCGATGCTGACCTCGTCAATCAGCAGAGGAGATCGAAGTCATGCATACAAAATTAAGCATAAATTGGCGTGCGGCCATCCTGGTCGCGCAAATGATAATTCTGCCAACCATCGTGTTCGCTAATCCGGCGTTCGTAATATTCGGTGACAGTCTTTCGGATGGCGGGAATTTTTTCGTTAACTCGGGGGAATATACAACGCAACCGTTCGACCTGGTTCCGTCCGCACCTTATGCCGTTGGTGGATTCCACTTCACGAATGGCCGTACCTGGATCGAGCAACTGGCGACGACCATGCAGGGTCAGCCCAGCGCTCACCCCGCTCTTCGCGCACCGGGGCGTTTTACGAACTATGCTTACGGACGGGCACGCTCGCGATCGGGCGCGCCAACATTTTCGCTGTTCGACCTCAGCACCCAAGTCGGCCTTTTTCTGAGCGACTTCGGTGGCAATGCACCCGGCGATGCAACCTATGTGGTCTGGACCGGCACCAATGACATCCAGGATGCGCTGGGCGCACTCGCTGTAGATCCATCCGGGGCCAGGAGTCTTGGCATCATCCAGGCAGCCATTACGGCCACGGCCAACAACATCATGGCTTTATGGGGCAGCGGTGCGCGGACATTCCTGGTGCCCAACGCGCCGAACATTGCGATCACCCCGGCCGTCAAAGCTGCCGGAATCCAGGCTGAGATGGCAGCTTTGCAGCTCAGCATGGGTTACAACCTGGGCCTGACGCAGGCGCTGGATGGTCTGGAAATGCTACCGGGAATTAATATCGTTCGACTGGATGTCTTCATGATACTGACGGACCTGGTGGCAGATCCGGAAGCCGCGGGATTCACGAATGTGACCGATTCCTGCATTACGCCGAACGTAATTCGACAGGCACTATGCGGACAGCCGAACCGGTATCTTTTCTGGGATGGAATACACCCGACTCGTGCGGGGCACCGCTACCTCGCGATGTTCGCTGCCGAGAAATTAAATGCGAACTAATGAGGTCAACCGCCGGCAGCAAAACAGCGCCCGAGCCGTCCCTGTCCGATAAACCTGATCGCGGCATGGATGTGGCTGCTCTGGCCACAACAGGTGTTGGATTGAAGAAAGGTGCCGATTTATTTTTCTAATAATAAATCCGGTACCTTTCTTCGCTGCTAAGCCCATCATGTGACTGGGCCCGATCAGCAGTCAGTCAGATAGCCAAAAAAACGATGTCGTGACAGGCAAAGAACGGCTATCACCGGTCATTCAGCAACAATCCGTGCCCTGCTGAACAGGTGGACATGGCACGTCACCGAATGAGCAGTACACACAACAATCCCCATCCTTTGGGCGAAGCAGCGTCTCGCAATTTCGGCACTCATAGTAGAACTGACAGGCATCGACAGGCATTAGTTCCTTGGCCCGATGCCCGCACTCCGGGCAGGTCAGTACAGAATATGGATTAAAGGATGGTGACACTGTTGTCAATCAGGTGTGCCGGGTAACCCGCGTTAGTCGATGCTTCCGCGACTGCGTCCGTAGTCGTCACCGCATCATCAAATCTAACCGTCGCCGTTTTCGCATCGAGGTCCACGTTGACCGAAGTCACGCCATCAATTTTTTCAATTGCTTTCCTGACCGTGACCGGACAAACCGGGCAGGTCATCTTGGCGACCGCAAACGTCCGAGTCTGCTCTGCTGCCTGGGCCAAAGACCAAGTACCACTCAGAGCGAGCATCGCGATCAACATCACTACCTGTCTCATAGTAAAAATCCTCAAGTTATAAGTGGCGCCCACCAGTCATCGGCAAGCGCGATTCCGATCAATAGCGTAGAACCCCAAAGCACGGATTTGATAAGCCGGTCTGATTGGGGACTTGCGCAGTACGTTCCCAACTCACATGTATCGCTTGGTTTCCGGTAAACAAACCAGAATCCCGACACCAGAAACACCAGCGTCGCAGCAGTGAAATAACCCTGATAGGGTGCCAAGCCCGTCAGGTTGCCAATCCAGGCCCCGCTGACGCCGAGTGTCAGCAGGACCAGAGGCACAATGCAGCACGATGAGGCCAGCAATGCGCCAACCAAGCCACCCGCTGCCAGCAAGTGCCTCCGTCCAGAATCACTATTGGGTTGCTGTTCCATTCGTCTTTACGCCTCGAAGGTGTTGACTATTTTAGACCCTGCGGGAACAAAAGGTTCAAGGCTCCAGCAACCTGGATAACAAATAATGTGACTTGCCTCACCGCGCTATGTCCCGTTGAATCTGAGTTCACGCGGCAATGTTGACCAACCAATAGAACCATATCGATTGAACAATGACATTGAGGGTAACTGCAGCAGCGGTATAACCGAACGAGCGCAACCCAGGCAGCCCCATTATTTTCCACAAAGCGAAATACGTGAGAACAAATCTAGCCACTACGGCCAGCCACCCCGCCAGAGCTGCCGAGCCTAGAACTCCACTAGAAAACCCCACCAAGATGGAGCAAATGAATGGAATTGCCATGGCGAGTGCAAACCGACTGGAGCTGATGCGCTGTTCTGTTCGTTCACAATACGCAATGAGAAAATAGAGGAAAATGAACGATAGTAACGAGAGGCCGGCCCCGACCATTTGTCGTCTCCACTATTTACATCTAACTGCTGTTATACAGCGACATCAACGTAGCATAGATATGCGCCTTCGACCTAAATTCGGAGGCGACTACAATCCAAATACTATTTTATGGCGCTTCTCGCTTAATCGGCGATAGGGCACTGGCTTGAATGTCCATTTTGCGTCGACAGCCAGAGAATTGCGGTCGGTGGCCGAACCGCCCGCTCACAGCTCTGAACCAGTCATTTAAATCAGTTTACTCGCCAGTAGGCCGTAACGTTTTCTGCTCGAAGGTCACACGAAGAACGCGACCGCCAAGGCAGCTCCCGTCCAGCGCATCACGAGCGGCCCCGATCTCCAGTTCGTCCAGATTCACAAAACCGAAGCCCTTACATCGCCCCGTCATGACATCCGTAGCCAGACTGACAGATCGCACAGCACCATACTCCGAGAATAAACTGTTCAAACTCGCCACGGTTGTATGCGAGGAAAGATTGTGCACCATCATCTTCGTCATGGCGCTTCTTCAGCGATTCCGAGACTTCATCGCTTCTTTCTTAGACTTCTTCAGCGCCTTCCGTTCTTTCGGAGTTAACGTCGGTTCCTTCTTGGCTTCTTTTTTCGGTTTGCGTTCTTTGGACATGCTGTTTGCCCCCTGTCCGTCCACCTCAAACCCATTATACAGAGGAATGACGAATGGCCGCTTCGCGTTGGTAGCAGATATCAGATTCCGTTTAGATCGACGATCCCGCCAATGACGGGTCTGGGTCGAACCCGGTAATTGGGTGCAAACGTAGCCCAGTGGCGGCTATCAACAGGGTTTCCTGCCGTCCAGACCAGAATTTTCGATTTCCAGTATTGAACGGCTGCTACTGTCAATAGCAGACACTGGTAACTCCAGAAAATCCTGAATTTAAATTACCGGGTACGGCCAGCTGCGGACGCGCAGCGCCAAAAAAAGCGAGATTTAATTCCCTTAGTCTCTGCTGGTTGAATATTGCCAGGACCTACCGGAAAAGAAGGTTATCGAGGGGCGAGATAAGTCAGTAGGCCGTACAAAAACAAAATCAAAATGAGGCCAATTGCTAGGCGATAAAGCACGGATTTCTTTTGAGGTTCCTCCACGGGCTTCGGCGTTAGGGTTTCCATCGCTTGATCTTCCAATCTTTCTAGAGACCCAAAAAGCCATTCCGAGTCGGACGAAAGCAAATTATTCATTTTCTCAGTTGCTCGTTCGGTTCCTTCAGCCACTCTGAGGAACCTATACCCCAATTCAAGAAAGCCAGCTCTGTTGGCAGTGATACAACAATCAGGGGGGAAACCGTCGTCCTTGCCAATTATCGTTGTCCGAATACGTACTGGACCCTCCGTCGAAATAGCTTGATTTAGTCTCTCGATGGTGGCCGATATTTCATTCCGGTGCATAGCGAATCAACCTCAGGTGATTTTGAGCAATTTTAAACTGGATCGTCGAGGGTGTGATTGACTCGCGCACATCGCAAGCGTGTCCAATATCAGCTGCTTTTCATTTGCGGCACCCGATTGGAACCATTCAATGCCCGCATCGACAGAATCTAAACCTTGAGCCAGTCGATTTATGCGAATCGCTCTCTCATTCATTGCTCGCTCATAATCGCATATCTCGGCCATCACGAAATGTCTGCAACGGGTCGTCCCCCGCCGCCTGCAACGCCTTGACCTGACAGGCCAGTACCGAGGCTAAACCAGGCACTCAAAGATAATTCTTGGCAGTCGAGCAGTGAAGGGCAGCTTTTGCGCAATCACCAATCGGTCAAACCAGCAGAAAATTGTCCCTGTCACGGGCGCGAGTCGGCCGACACTTCCGATGGTCGGCGCATCACATTCCCAGCCCCCATCCACATTCTTGCCGAAGACAAATGTGTCCGCTTCACAGGATAAGCCGAGGTCATTTTTCAGTGCCGGTTCGACCTTATCGACGGTGACCGCGCCCGCTGGATCTTGTTGGTGGTGACGGCACCGAGCTCGATTTTGTTGCTCGTCACCGCCCTCAACCCCACAACCCCCTCCGTGCCAATTTGACTCGCCACCCCCAATAGAATTATCTATGCCTAATTTCAAGTACCACACGGGTGCCATCATGACGATTGATTTGAAGGGAAAAGTTGCATTGGTGACGGGTGCGGCCCGTGGGCTCGGTTTGATCATTGCTGAGGATCTTGCACGCGCAGGCGTCCACATAGGCGGCGCTGATGTTCGCTCTGATCTCTTAGTAGAAGAGATGGATCGCATAGGCAATGCGCATGGCATTCAGACCATGGCGATTGAGGCCGATGCTGCCGTCGAAGCGCAGGTGGAGGCGTCAGTCAAGCAGCTCTTTGCCAGATGGGGGCGAATCGACATACTGATTAACAATGCCGGTATCCGTAAAGTCGCGCCGGTTGCCGAGATAACGACGGCGATGTGGGATGAGATTCATTCGGTGAATCTTCGCGGGCAATTCTTGTTCACGCGGGAAGTGCTGAAGCAGGGCATGCTGGCACAGAATGAGGGAACACTGATCTTCATCTCCTCCGGCTCCGGCAGGCAAGGTGAGAAGAACAGTGCCACCTATTGCGCTTCCAAATTCGGTGGCGTCGGTTTTGCTGAATCTGTTGCCAAGGATTTGAAGGAGACGAGGATTCGGGTAACGACCATCGCGCCGGGGATGATCTGGACCCCTATGGCCGAAGAATCGGAAGTTGCGCACCTCGATCTGGACTGGCTGGATCCGAAACATGTCTCCAATGCAGTCTTATTCTGCATTCAGCAGGATGCCGATACCATTATTCCAGAATTACACATCTATCATCGTGCCCAGATCTGAGCGGCAATGTGAGGCGTATTCATCATTGGGATATGACGGACCCCGGTCACCAAAGGCGGCCAGCAACGTGGTCACCACATAGCCCGGCACGCGATTCACGATGCGATCCAGAGTACGGCTATCGATAACGTGCAGACGACTGTAGAAGCCGAACAAACACGAAGTGTTTGCAATCAATTCAATACTGCACAAAAAAACCCTGCGTGCACCCATGTGCACGCGGCCCTGAGCAGAATCTGAAGGCACAATAACGCATGAACGGAGTTGTCACAGTCTCAGCCAAGGGAAGGCCTTCAGCAATCAAAACGTTGTATCGACATGACAGCTATAGCAGCCTGAAATTTTTGCCCTAATTTTCATAACACGCGTTGCTGTATCACCGGTCGAATCCATCACCTGCATGGCAAAAGTGGCAGTGAAGCTACCTGCCGTTGGCACCCCGCTTATGAGGCCGGCGGAATCGATTGTCAGACCGGCGGGCAGGAAACCGCTGGTCATGGTCCACGTACAGGAAGACTGGCAACGGAGCACAGTCAGTTGATGACTGTAATTATTGCCAACCGTGGCGGCTGGAATGAACTGTATTGGAATGACCAGATCACAGGCATTGCCGATGCCATCGCCGTCGTCATCCTGCTGTGGGGCCCAGCCCTCGGTGTCTGGAAACAATTCTGTATTCTGCACATTCGGACAGTTGTCGATGGAATTCTCGAGGCCATCATTGTCATCATCGATTGGGTCCATGCCACCCCCAGGGTCACAGGTCTTGCTGAGTATCTGCCCGCTGGATGCCGGCAGAGTCACAGCAGTGACCGATTGACCTTCGAGGGTGGTAAAGGGCTCGACAAGGTCAACAGAGATCGATGGCATGCCGGGTTGGTTGACCAGCACCATGCCGCAGGCAAAATCGCGGCGAAACAGCTCGTTCCACCGGTACTGACCGCCGGCCGCCGCACCCAGATCAAGGCTATAGCCCGACCAGAAATTACCCGGCGTCATCCGGCCCCGATCACCATCAGCACCCAGCAGATCGCCGCCATTATTGACCAGGTGGTAAAAAGCCAGCTCATAGTCCCGTTCCTGGTCGCCGCTATCATCATCATCGTCAAGAATGATCTGCTTGCCCCGCACATGCAGCCAGTCCACCAGAGCAATAAAGGTCTCGAAGCTGAATTTCCCCGTACCCCTGGTGATACCGCCATCCGTTATGCCGCGTTCCAGGTTGATATAGTCCGCCGCCAGAAGCTGGCGCGCCACGAATGCATCACCGGTGTCGGCCCACCAATGCACGTTATGCACCAGCTCAGCCGCGGGAAACGCGGCGCGGATATCTTCCATAAATTCGGCGAAGTAGCGGCGCCAATCCGCCAGCGTCATCGGCTGAGCGGTGCGCGGATCAATCGGCGTCACCGCATTGCCGCTGCCATTGCCGACTTTAATGCTGGCCATGTTGACATCATCGATCCACAGGCCGATGTAGCCGGCCTGCAGGGTCACTCGTTGGGTATCGATCCAATGGGCCCGGAAGGCCGGATTGCCGATATCTCCGGCATACTGCGGACAGCTATTCCCGTTGCAGCCAAATGGAATGTATAAATAATTGCCGTCGGCGTCCTTTAAGACCCACTCCGGATGTTCCGCCCACAGGCTGCCACTCAAATGCATGGCATAGGCATCCTGATAGTCCCAGGCATTCGGATACCAGGATAATCGTGAATCAAAGTACGGCGCGTAGGTTTGCATGCGATAATAATTGTCGCGCATGAACTGCTTTTGGTCCTCGGTGGGCTGCTCCAGCCAGGTGGAAAAACCCGCATCGCCATCGACGAAGAACTTGACCGTGCCCGTCGCACTGCTGGACTGCGCACTCGCAGGCACTGTCGCCATCGAGCCGAGTAACGCGCTGATCAGCAACATCGACGCGATGGCGCCGCCTGTCCACTCGCGCACTAGCATCCCACCGTTAGCATCCTTGCCGCCGATACGCCCATCGGCCCAGCATCCTTGCCGCATTGCCCACCTCACCCCTGATGATCGGCGATATGATATGTCGAAACTGTGAATGAGTCGCTGCTGGCGGAAAGATTATCGTTGGGCGAGACGATTTGCCGCGTTTCGTGGCCACCTTGGGAGGACGCGATAACGCTCCAGTTTCGGTTATGATACTCGCAGTAAGAGGAGAGGCTGATGCGAGCTTTATCGCTTGTTGTAGTTTTATTGGTGGGTTGTGCGACGAACTCCGTCAAGGATGAGGATCTGGCAGGCGGAATCAGGTTCAAGCATTCTGCACCTATTACCCCGATTAGAAGCGATTCATGGTCTGAGCGGGATGCGGAAGCATTGAATAGGTCCGTAGAGATATTGCGAACCGTTACAAACAGACTCCGCGATAACGTTCATAATTGAACCGGAACGCTTCCGTCTGCAGTTCGCAACACAACCTCGGTTGTTTTCTGCCGGTCACCATCCAATCATGCGGCTCGGCTGCTCCGAGCAGAAACCCGGCGTTCGAGTTCAGCTTAGTTGCGAACGACCGAACTCATTGAAAACATCACCCCACTTGGCATCGACCTGATCAAACACACCGGGTGCACCTTCAGCGAGCAATGTCCGATTGAGTTCGGCGAAAGTTTCGGGACCACCCTCCGCCGGCAATTGCTTCGTCGCATCGATAACAATCTTGCTGGTCATCGGCCGGTTGGCCAGGCTCGGATCGAGCGGCATGCCACGAAGCTCATCGAATATGCGGCTCGCTGTGTTTGGTTGCCAACGCGTACCCATGGCGAACAACATGTCTTTATGATTCAAAACATCCATGTCCTTGTCGACGACGACAACGACCTTGCTAAGTGGAATCAACCTGGCGATCTTTTCCCCGACGTCGAGCGCCTGGCCGGGCTTGGTCTTGTCGATGCTGACGTAGGTCATGCCGACGGCTTCATTGGCGGTATGAAAATCGACGATTTCAGGAATGAAGCGCTTAAAATTGACCAGAGACATTGCCGCGCCCGGCGCCTTTAACGCACCGCGGTTTACACCCGTAAAATTGTTCATGATCCACGGGTCTTTTCGGTGCGTGACGGCTGTGACCTTCATCCAGAAGTTTTCGGGTTTGTACTTCCCAAGATAACCGAGCATTTCACCGTACGGCCCTTCGGGTCTGTAATCACCGAGCGGGATCTCGCCCTCGATCACCATTTCGGCATTGGCCGGAATCATGTGATGATTTGTCTCGGAGCGAACCACCTGCATTGCACGGCCCTTGATGCCACCAGCGACGGCCAGTTCTTCGACGGGCTGGTTACCGCGCCGGCCGCCAACTCGGCTGCTTGAAATCATCCAGACAACCGGATCAGCGCTCAGCACAATTGATACCCTGGCAATTTTTTCACCACGCTCCGTCGCGGCCATCAACATTTTCCAGCCGGACTGATTCGGCTCGGAGTTCACACTGATTTCCCGGGGTCCCTTCAGTTGACATCTATACGTGCCAAAGTTTTTACCCATGTCCGGATCTTCGGTAAAGACCATACCGGTATTGATATAGCGTCCAGCATCGGCGGGATTGCATTGAATGAATGCAAACTTCGTCAGATCGATGTCATCACCACGCAGGATGACCTGTTTACAAAGTGCCTCATCACGGGGAACTTCGACCGGGTCGATCGTCGCATATTGGCCACCCGAGGCGTTCAACATATCCTTGAAGTATGCGATCGCCTTGCGATAGCTGGCTCTGAAGTCGCCAGGCACCGGATCCAGGCCAAATGCGATGCATTCCGCACCTGCCGGACCCTGCTCGTTAAAAATCAATGGACCTTTGACCCACTCGCCGTTGATTTTGATCTCTTCGACCAGAAACGCCGGCGCGCCCCACATGCCGAACTTGTCGCGCAACCGATACATAATTGCGCTGGCCTCGTAGGCATCCTGATCGACGCGATCGAAGCGCAGCAACAAGCCGGCCGCATCCAAAGCGGCGACATAGTCCCGCAGTGTATCGAATGGTCCTTTAAGCACGTTTGCACTACCCGCCGATGCGCTGCCGGTCGAAGCCTCTCCGGCCTGACTGGCGGCAGCAATCGCCCGGTCCACGGAGATGGCCGCCAGGCTTGCGCCGGTGGCCAGAAGGTTACGCCGCGTAATCATAGATCTCTCCTAATGTTGATATTTTATCGCTCGTGATCTTTCACCAACTGCCTGACCAGGCAAAACGACATCAGTACGCCGACGATCAGGATCGGCAGAGACACGACCAATGTCGCCGTCTGCAGTACTTTCAATCCGCCAATAAACATCAGGGTCAATGGCAATACTGCCAAGGCTACCGCCCAGAACACCCGATGCCAACGAGCAGGGTCATCACCGGCCGATAAGCGGCGCGTCGCGCTGGATGCCAGCGTGTAAGAAGCCGAATCGTAAGTGGTCGCGCTGAAGACGATGCTGACCAGGCAAAAAGCGCCAATCACCACACCTCCTAATGGAAGTTGATCGAGCGTTGCAACAATCGCCGCCGGTGCTCCCTGAGCGTTCAGCAGCGAAGAGACCGCCAGGGTTTCGTTGAGTTCGAGGTACAGGCTGTAGTTACCCAGCACCATGTAAAAAAGCGATCCGCCAAGCGTTCCGTAACCGATCATGCCGGCAATCACCTGACGTATGGTCCGGCCGCGTGAAATGCGGGTGACAAACAAGCCAACAAACGGCCCGTAGGCGATCCACCAGGCCCAATAAAAAATCGTCCAGCTCTCGACGAAGCCGGAATTCGTAAATGCATCCGTCCAGGTGTTCATCTGTACAAAATTTTGCAGCATCAGGCCCACACTGTTCACTGACGTCTTGAACAGGAACACCGTCGGACCAACGACGAGCACGAACAACAATAAGATGAATGCAATCGCCAGATTGAAATCGCTTAGCCGCTTAATGCCCTTTTTGAGTCCGAGCCAGACGCTGCCTGAGAAAATCACGACACAGAGAACGACCACGAAAAACTCCAGGGCAAAGTCGTTCCCGATACCGGTCAGGCGGCTGATACAGGCGGCAATCAACGGCGTCGAAAAGCCCAGAGATGCCCCCGCGCCACCCAGGAGCGCAATCATGAAAAGCAGATCGATCCCGCGCCCCCAGAGAGTCTCCTCCTGGCCATCCATCCAAAAATAAAAAGCCGTCGAGAAGCGCAGATACGGGACGCGCTTCGCGTAATAAGGATAGGCGATTGCAATCGTCGGCAAGCAATAAAAACACCAGGCCGTCGGGCCCCAATGAAATATGCCGTAGGTCGCAGCCCAGGCCGTGGCCTCGGCCGAACGCGGCTCAGCGCCAAATGGCGGCGCATCGATGTAATACGCCCATTCGATTGGCGCCCAGGCCATCAGCCCTGCACCGACTCCGGCACAAAACAACATCGCCGCCCAGCTGAAATCCGAGAACTCGGGATGTTCGCCGGGCTCGCCCAACAAAACTTTGCCAAATCGCCCAATGGCTAACCAGCCAAGCAAAACTATGGCGGCCGATCCGGCGAGCAGATACAGAAAGCCGAGTTCATTGGCGATGAAGTCGTACCATTGCAGTACCATTTTTCCGCCGCTGTCGGGAAACGCTGCAAGCGGCAGGCAGACGACCAGGACAATCGCGATGCATGCGCCAAAGCTGCCCCAGTCGACTTGTTTTTGTTCCAAGCTGCCCCCCCTGACCGCGCTTACGCGCTCAGCTTACTCCGGCCCGAGCCAGAGGCACAATGCCGCATCGACGGGTGGAATGACCTGGATGGTGTCACCGAACTCCATGACTCTGGGCTGTTCAGTCCAATACTGCGGCCATTGCGGGCGACCCGGTAAATTCGGATCACCGGTGCGTGCAAACTGCACCCAGTAATCCATAACCGCGTCCGTCAATCGTCGGTCGATCGCATCGGTCGGCAACCAGGCATCGTGGGTATTAAAAACGTACGGAATTTCCGTGCCGTGATAGGCGCCAAGCTTTTCACCACCGGGGCCCGGGCGCTGACGGCTGAAATAATAAAACCAGACACGCCCACCGGCAGCCGTGATTCGCGCAGCACCGCGACGATTAGGACAAAGCATGTCCCTTGCAGATTCCAATCGATCTATTGCGCGGCGGGGATCTGTTTCGTCGGCAACCTGGACGAGCAGCGGCTCGGCAGCATCCGGCGCATTATCTTCGAGCCAGAGTTCAACATCGTCCCAATCCGTGTCTTCGGGATAGTACATGTACCATTCGTCTTTATTGGTTCCAATCAGCAGGTCGATGCCTATATCTTTCTCGCGACGCAGAGTTTCAAGCGGCGATTGCCGAAATGTCACATCGTCGATCACGACCTCGAAATAATGCTCCGGTAAAATTTTTTCCGTTGCAGCCAGTATTTGTTCAGCGGGAATTGCGCGCAATTTTTCCATCGCATATTCATCACTCGCTATACCGAGCTCGGTCGCAAGCTTTACTCCGTTGCGGCGCTCATCGTCCAGCGTTCGGCGTTTGACGAGATTCGCAGCGGGGCTCTGTGCAATCGCCCGCTGATAAACACCTGCCGCGATGTCTGTACCCAGCATATTCGCGAGATCCCCGGCACCGGATGATTCTCCCATTGCAGTGACATTGTCAGGATCACCGCCGAATTCGGCTATATGTGCATGGTTCCAATCCAGTGCTGCCAGTTGATCCAGCCAGCCGAAGTTCGCAACCGCTTTATCGTCAGCGGTCGCTTTAAGCGCAGGATGCGAGAAAAAGCCAAACGACCCGAGGCGATATGTCACAGTCACAACGACCACACCTTTTTCCGCCAGTCTGGCGCCAATGTAATTCGGCTCGTACGACCAGCCGCCTTTATTGCTGCCGCCATGGAACCAGATCATGACCGGCACACTCTTTGCATTGTCCAGGTTCGGCGTCCAGACATTCAGATACAGGCAATCCTCGCTGACTCCATTCGGCCTGGCGGTATCCTCTGGCCGTGACCCGAAAACGCTTGCGACATCGGCATACCAGTCAACAATATGCGGGCCCTGCATGCAGGCCGGCGCAAATTCCCTGGCTGACTGCATGCCGGCACGTGGCTTATGCGGCTGTGGCGCGCGCCAGCGCAGATCACCGACCGGCGGGGCGGCAAACGGAATGCCCTTGAATACCGCAACAGTTTTGGACTCATCGGTCCACTGGCCCTCCAGCTGCTCGCCATTGACGCGCACAGTGGGGTTATTCCCGGCGACCACGCTTGCCCCGATAAGCAGCAGGAGCACCCCGATTCGGACGTGGTGTTTGTGGATGCGACTCATAGTTTCATAATAATGACGCAACAAGGATCTTGACACGATATATGCCTGCCGGACAAACTCGGCTCGTCAATCAATCATAAGAAATCTGACCATAACAGCATGTACAAGAATCTTTCGTCCCTGTCGACATGATCGATATTCAGCCGGCAACATCCGCATATGAATATCCCCTGCTGATCAGGCAGTTGCTGCACACGCCGCTGATCCAGACGCCGGATCACGAAATCGTTTATGCCGATTCTGAACGCTTCAGTTACACGACGCTCGGTAAACGGATCGAAAGCCTCGCAAATGTACTGACCGATCTCGGTATGAAGCCTGGCAGTACGATCGCAGTCATGGACTGGGACAGCCACCGGTACCTGGAGTGTTTTTTTGCCGTGCCGATGATGGGGGCGGTTCTGCATACGATTAATATTCGCCTTTCGCCTGAACAAATCCTGTACACCATCAATCACGCCGAAGACGATCTTATCCTCGTGCATCGCGATTTCATGCCGATCATCGACCAGATCAAACAACGGTTTGAAAAGGACATTCGAATCGTGCCGCTCGATGAGTACGAAAACCGACTGGCGACTGCCGGGGCCGGATTTATTTTTCCCGACTTCGACGAAAATACGCGCGCAACAACTTTCTATACGACCGGCACAACCGGTTTGCCCAAGGGCGTTTATTTTTCTCACCGGCAACTCGTTTTGCACAGCATGGGTTTTATGGGTGCCCTGGGTTGGAGTGCAGTCCACGGGCGTTTTCACCGCGACGACGTCTACATGCCGATAACGCCCATGTTTCACGTGCACGCCTGGGGAGTGCCGTATGTCGCAACTTTAATGGGCGTCAAGCAGGTCTATCCAGGCCGCTACGAGCCGGAAACACTGCTCGATTTGATTACGCGGGAGGAAGTCACATTCTCGCATTGCGTGCCCACGATCCTGAATATGCTGCTGAATCACCCCAAAGCCGCACGGACTGATTTCAGTAACTGGAAAGTGGTTATCGGTGGCGCTGCGCTGCCTCAAGGACTCGCGAAAAAAGCACTGGGTCTCGGCATCGATTTGTTTTCCGCCTACGGCATGTCCGAGACCTGTCCGCTGTTAACGGTTGCACATCTGACTACGGAGATGCTGGGAAGAGACCCGGATGAGCAGGTTCGGATACGCTGCAAGACGGGTCGATCCGTACCATTGGTCGAAATTCGCGTGGTCGACGAAAACATGATCGATGTCGCCCCAGGACGGTGCCTCGGCAGGCGAAATCGTTGTGCGGGCACCGTGGCTGACCCCGGGTTACCTGAAAGACGCCGAACGATCAGAGGAACTTTGGGCAGGCGGCTATTTGCATACCGGAGATATTGCCACGATCGATAAGGATGGATATCTGCAGGTCACCGATCGCATCAAGGACGTTATAAAGTCCGGCGGCGAATGGCTGTCATCACTGGAACTCGAGGACATCATTTCGCAACTCGATGGTGTCGCCCAGGTCGCGGTGATTGGCATTGCCGATGAACAATGGGGCGAGCGGCCGCTGGCTCTGGTCGTCACGACCAACGATTCCAAGCTTACTGAGGATGTCATCAAGGAACACGTCAAGGATTTTGCGGACCGTGGCATTCTTTCGCCATGGGCCGTGCCGGATCGCGTCGAGTTTGTCGATGCAATTGACCTGACGAGTGTCGGCAAAATCGATAAGAAGCTATTGCGAAAGAAATACGGTTAGCCAGACCGCTATTCAATGAACCATTGCAAATCGCGACTCCGATAATAAGGTGTGAAAACTCAGATCTTATCGGCCAAACAGTGTCCGATCACACGAAAAACGCACTGCGCAAATCCACCGTTGGAGGCAGTTCGCCGGATACTCTTTCCGCGGGAATAAAGCGGACCGCAGGGAGCCATCCCAAGGCAAGAGTATCCGGCGAACTGCCGCGACAACTGGCGCATGCCTGAAAAACCCAATGTCCACCAGGCGAAATCCTCTGCCATCATTCGGCCTTGTCTGCGGCATACCCTTTGCTGGGATGGCTCCCTGCGGTCCGCTTTATTCCCTGCAAAGGGTATGCCGCAGACAAGACCTGGGCCGGTCACGAGCGTTTAGAATCGGTGAACCAATGCGATACTCGCCTTACAGCGCCCGTAAAATTAAGTCTGAGTGATTACAAATAAGGAATTGGAGAGTTATTTGCGCGATCGCCGATTTGTTCCAACCAATTTCGGTAAATTATCCGGCCCACCTCGCTCCACGTATTCTCCAACCCGGCAGCCAGTTGGGCTTCCGGAAACGCGGGCAGTGTTTCCTGCTCGAAATCGGACTCGGTGACCTGCCGCTGGTACGTATCGAGTCTGGATTTGGCCGACTTATCGAGATAATGCTCCGGAAACGGTGGATAAGAAGTCCGGTTACCGGTCAAAAATCGCTGAATCTCGCGTTTATATTCCTTCAACAGGCTGAACGAATCGTATTCGGGGTGACCCTGAAAAAAAACAAAGCGGGATTGATCGTCGCTTACGGCCATGTGTACACCGGCTTCCGGGCTTGCAATCAATACGGCCACACCAACTCGTTCCATAGCCTGACGTGACACAGCGAAACGATGCGAGTGCGGTGCGCTGACCGGGGGCCTTACACCTGATAACAACGGGTGGTCGTCGTCCAGCAATTCATGCGTGTAAACACCCCACTGTCGTTGCGGCAACTCCACGCGTTCAAGCCGATAGTACTCATGCAGCACTGCATGGGTCGCCAGGCAAGAGCAAAGTACCGACTGCACATTCGTTCTTCCCCAATCGATGACTTCAAGCAACGGCGTCCAGAACACTTCCCGGGTAATATCGTCCGTAGTCGGGTTGGCGCCGGTGATGATCAGCGCGTGCAAATCCTGATCACGCAGTTCTGAAAAACTCGAGTAATGCGTCTCGATATGCGTTGTAGCGACCTCGGAACGCTGCTCCACTTGCAGTGCAAACGGATAAACGTAGAGGCTGGCAGCAGAACCGTAAGCTGCAACCAGGCGCAAAAACTGACGCTCGGTCGCCTGCAGAGCGGCATCGGGCATCATGTTAAGCATTCCGATGCGCAACACGGGCAAGTCAAGATCCTCAGCCTGCACAGCCGATACGATATCCAGACCTTGGTTCTGCAAAGTCGCAAACGCAGGCAATCCGGAATGTGCGACAAGCGGCATCAGACAACCCGAATAAGCAGATCGAGAACCGGATCCGGTCGTTCAGACAACAGAGCGTGGCCGGCTCGATCCAGAATGACGGTCTGGGCATCGGGGATCGCATTTGCCACTGCCGTGGCAGACCTGGTCGGCGTCATCGAATCCCGTCCACCGAGTATCAACAATGCATGACAAGACAGGCGTTTTGCATGCTCCAAACCGTTCACGTACGCGTTGCAGGCCTTAAGATCGGCGTAGATTACACCCGGTGCAGCGCGTTCCAGCAAGCGTTGGCCGCCACCGATCATCCACATTCCCGGAGTCGCATTGCCACCCAGTTGTGCGGCGCGGCTGTAGCTCCAAAGCGTCAGCATTTCGACGGCAGCATGATCATCGTGTTTCGCGCTTTGCAGAAGCTCGTCGCTGACCGGCATCGGTACCGAGGTTCCAACCAGTGCGATTGCGCGCACACGATCCGGGTAACGGACGGCGGTTTCCAGGGCAATCAACGAGCCCATGCTGTGACCAACGACGGCGGATTTGTCGATTCCGGCTGCATCGAGTACGCCAACAATCCAGTCTGCCAGAGCTTCGATACTCGTCAGTGGCGGACCTTCAGAACGTCCGTGGCCTGGCAGGTTTACGGCCAGTACGTTGCGTTCGTGACGCACGAAATAACGGGTCGGCAATACCCAGATGGTGTGATCCTGCCCCGCTCCATGGATAAATATGACCGTGGCTAATGACGGGTCGATGGTCCGATTGCCTGTCGCTACATAGACCTTGCGGTTGTCGACCGTCAGCTCCATTTATTGATTCAGCCTTTCTGCGAAGCCTGCAAACTCCGATCGATATCTTCGATCAGATCCTCGATCGATTCGATGCCGACCGATATTCTGACCAAACCTTCCGAGATGCCCGCCGCAGCCAGGGCCTCGCTGTCCATGCGGTGATGCGTGGTGCTGGCCGGATGAATCACCAGCGATTTTGCGTCGCCGACGTTCGCCAGATGTGATACCAGCTCAAGGCGTTCGATAAAGCGTTGGCCTGCTGCGCGCCCACCTTTCACACCGAAGCTGAACACCGCTCCGGATCCTTTCGGCAGCAGTTTTTTCGCCAGCTCGTGATCAGGGTGTCCAGTCAACTCCGGATAGACAACCCAATCGACTGCTATATGTCCTTCCAGAAACTCCACAAGTTTGCGGGTGTTCTCAACGTGTCGCTGCATGCGCAGCGGCAAGGTTTCGACACCCTGCAGAATCAGGAACGAGGTCATTGGACTCATGCAGGCGCCGAAGTCTCGTGCACCTTCCTTGCGCGCGCGTGTAATAAACGCAGCCGGGCCGAACTCTTCGACAAAGTCCAGATTATGAAAGCCCTCATAAGGTTCAGTCAGAGTCGGAAACCGACCGGACGATTCCCAATCGAAAGTTCCACCATCCACCAGCAGGCCGCCGATAACAACGCCATGGCCACTCAAAAATTTAGTGGCCGAATGCACGATGATGTCGGCCCCGAGATCAAATGGCCTGCAAAGATAAGGCGTCGTAAATGTCGAATCGATCATCAACGGCAGGCCGGACTCATGGGCCACGGCCGATAGATTCGGGATATCCAAAACTTCGAGGCCCGGATTCCCCAGGGTTTCGCCGAACACCAGCCGGGTATTCGGTTGTATGGCATTGCGAAACGCATCCAGATCCCGTGGATCAACAAAAGTCGTTTCAATGCCGAACCTGGGCAAGGTGTAGGCCAGCAAATTGTGAGTTCCACCGTACAGGGATTGGGATGAAACAATATGCGAGCCGGCATCCATCAGGGTCGCAATCGCAAGGTGGATAGCCGCCTGCCCGCTGGCCGTGGCTATTGCGCCGATGCCGCCTTCCAATGCCGCGATGCGTTCCTCTAGCACGGCATTGGTCGGATTCGAGATCCGCGAGTAAACGTGGCCCGTGCGTTCAATATTAAAAATCGATGCCGCATGATCAGTATCTCTGAATACATAAGAGGCCGTCTGATAAATCGGCGTGGCCCGCGCGCCGGTAGCAGAGTCAGGCTGCTGCCCAGCGTGCAAGGACAGCGTTTCCAGATTAAATGTCGTTGGCTTCGCCATGAATCGATACCTGTTTATTGCGTCTATTGTGTCAGCGGAATCCTGGTTGCCGACTTGAACCACGGAACCGGAACGACCCTCGCATCAGCAAGCCCCGATGGCGTTTCAATCCGCAGAAGTGTCCCGTCGGCGGCACGCTCTGTCGGAACGTTGACGAAACCGATGTTTTTCTTCAATCGCGGTGAATATGCGCAGCGACTGACGTGACCGATCGCCTGACCATTACTTTCGACGGGCCACAGTGAATCGTTGCCGCCGATTGGCTCGCCATCAATTTGCACCCCGACCAGGCGTCGCGTTGTTCCTTCGGCATGAATTCTATTCAGTGCATTCTTGCCTATAAAATCCGACTCCTGATCCAAATCCACGAGCCGTCCCAAACCCACAGTCCACGGATTATCATTCCCGTGTGATATCGGAACCATACGAAAGGATAGCGCCCTCAATACTGCGGATCATGTTCGATGCAGCCGGAGTAATATCCTGCGCCTTGCCGGCGGCCATCACTTTCTCCCATAGTTCCTCACCCCTGCTACCATCGCGAAGAAACAGTTCATAACCCAGTTCGCCACTCCAGCCGGTGCGACTCAATACCAGCGGGATACCGTCCAGATCCAACTGCCGCATATGAAAATACCCTAATTCAATCGCGACATCGCCGAACATTGTACGCGCAACCTCGGGTGCCTTCGGGCCTTGTAACTGCAGAGGAGACACATCGGGCTCAACGATATGCACCTGCATACCGGCCCGCGCCGCGATGCCCTGGGCCCAGAGCAACACATCACCGTCACCCGGCGACAACCAGAAATGATTTTCAGCGAGCCGCAGCAAAACCGCATCATTGACGATACCGCCATCGTCGGCCGTCAGAAGCACATAGCGACATTCATCGATCGAACACTGGGACAAATCACGCGGCGTCAGTAGCTGGACGAAATTGCGTGCATCCGGACCGGTGATTTCCACCTGTCGTTCGCAGGCGACGTCCCATACCGTAACGCCCGCAACCAGCCGCCAGTATTCGGTAACCGGATCTGTATAGACAGTTGGCATGTACATGTGGTTGTAAACCGTAAACGCTCTGGCACCATGACGCAGGGTCGCATCGAAATACGGCGACTTACGGATACGCGGTCCGATGGTCAATGCAGCCTTATCAAATCCGCCTGCCACGTTACCGGTACCGCGCTATTTGGGTCGGACTCCTCAGGAAGGCCGCGGTCCGCAAACAGTTACGCGGTGCATGCGGCGAATTTCAGTGTAATCAGCCACCGCGTAATGTTGAGTGCAACGATTGTCCCAGAATGCGATGGAGTTCTTCTGCCAGCGAAATCGACACTGATATTCGGGTTGATCGATGTGATCATGCAGAAGACTCAACAGGGCGTTGCTCTCTCGTTCGGTGACGTCTTTCAGATAAGACGTGAAAAATCGGCTCACGAACAGGCATTTTCGCCCGGTTTCCGGATGCGTCCGCACCACCGGATGCTCCGCGGGTGGCACTTTTTCCAGTGACCATTGCATCTCTTTGATTTGTTGTGGCGACGTCAACTCCTGCCGCGTCTTGGTCGCACTCATGCTATGCACGGCAGTCATGTCGGAAAACAGGTGTTGCAGGCGATCCGAAAGACCATCATAGGCCGCAGTCAGATCAGCAAACATCGTATCCCCGCCGGATTCAGGTATTTCCAGGCCATGCAAAATCGAACCCATCGGTGGTTCCTGGGAATACGTCAGGTCCGTGTGCCAGACATTTGAATTTCGGGCGTAGGGGCCCGGCCCCTGGCGTCTTGCCGCCGAGTACGATAATTTCGGGCTGATCCTCATGCGCCGGGATGAACGGGTGAATGTGCAACTCGCCAAACCGCCTGCCGAAGTCGACATGCTGTCGCGGGGTGATGTCCTGGTCACGGAAAAAAATGACGTGATAATCCAGCAATGCCTGATTAATCTCATTGAAAACTTCATCGCTTAGCGGCTCGGACAAATCGACACCGAAAATTTCCGTGCCGAAAGCGCCGGTCGTCGGGCGAATTTCGATTTTTTGATACGTCGAAGACTTCATGACACGCCTTTCTTCATCAACGCCCAGGCCGCGTCGGCCATGATGGGCTGGTCGGATCGATAACCGGTTGCAAGGTAAAAATCTATCGCCGTCCCGGTCGCCTGTAACTGCACGGCGGTAAGACCCGATGCCTGGGCAACAGCTTCCAGTTCGGCCAGTATTGCCGTGCCAACGCCCCGCCGGTGATGAGTGGGATCAACGAACACATTGGTAATCTCCGCCTTGGGAAGGCTCAGAGCACCCCAACCGACGATCTCGCCATCATCCTCGATGACGACGAACGTTTCGCTTTGCATTTCCTGCTCATAGACGCTCGGCTTTCTTGTCTTGAGCCACTCCTGAACGCCTTCGCTTCCCTCGGCGCCGCGTGGCAAGCCGTTAATCGCGCTGACATGGACCTTGTAAATCGCCCCGCAGTCGTCTTTATTCGCCTCTCGAACGCGCATGGCATCGACTCACGTGCCGGCTTCAGCCCGCTTGGCGAGCATCTCGTACAACCACTTCAGGAAAGCCTCCAACGCCACGTCATACTCATCCGCGCTTTTCTTGCAGACAGGATGATCCTGAACGGCCTGCCACCAATCGGCGATTCTGCCGCCGGCTTCAGTCGGGTCGGCAACTTCCGGGAAATTTGCAAAAACGCTGCGCTTGAGCATGACGATAAACGGTACCAGGGCACAGTCGCCAATCGTCGGTGAATCACCCACGGCAAATGGCCCGGCGCCCATGAAGTGATCGATATACGAGAACGCCTTGGCAAACTCAGCTACACCATTATCGATAATCGCCTGATCACGCTCCCCACGGGATCTCATGCGTGTCAAAGGCGTGTTATGCGGCGCCACGTAAAAATCGGTTATCCGGGAAATCATGCGGGATTGCGCTTGCCCCATGGGATCACCTGGCAGTAAGGAAGGATCGGGATAAGCGCTTTCCAGGTATTCGCATATCACTTCGGACTCGGCGATACATTTCCCGTCTACGGTCAGGCTCGGGATTTTGCCGATCGGATTGATCGCCTTGTATTCATCGGATCCCATGCCTCCGGGGACGGTTTCCAGTGGTAATTCGATGCCTTTCAGATTTGCGACCATTACAACCCGAGCTACGTATGGTGAAGCGAGCGCTCCTATGAGTTTCATTTTCTTGTCCTTTTTATGAGCCTAGTGAGGCATTTTATCCGATCGACTGCATGTACGGCAACGTTGTCGATGAACGCTTATGGTTTCCAGAAGCGTATTACACTTCGATCCGTTTTATCGCGTAGTGCTTCCGCGAATACGGATTGAGTCAAATCATCGTCCGGATTTCGCAGCACACTAGTTTCACCGGCATAGATAAACCCCGCGGCCGTCACATCGCGTTTGATCAGGACCGGGTCAATACGATGCAATGTGCCGCCGGTTGAAACGGGCGAGCCGGCGACGGCATTATGATCGACAATGCCGAACACGCCGCCGGGTTTCAGGGCAGCGTAAATTTCCGCGAGGAATTTAGGTATGTCGACCTTCGTCCAGCCTGCATCCTCATCGACGTAATACAGATCGTGATAGGCCTTGATCATCAGCACCGCATCGAATGACTCCGGTGCCAGCTCCAGCTCGTTATTCTCGGCAATCACCCGCTCGACGTTTGGCAACCGATTATCATCGTATCGGCCGGCGAGATCATCCTTGGCATAACTTAGATACGGCTGATTATTGTGCGCTACGACACGACCCGTATCACCGACCAGATGCGACAAAAGTTCGGTGTAATAACCTCCGCCCGAGTACATGTCCAATACGGTCATGCCGGAATTGATGCCGAAAAAGGCCAACACCGCCGCCGCGCGACGCTGACCGTCCTGTTTGCGATCAGATTTCCGCCGGGACGGATTATTGACAGCCGCCTCGATTTCCCGCGCTGACGCAGGAAAAATTGAATCAGCTGCTGTGATGGTGGCCGAATCCCCGGCTCCCATAGCCATATTTTCAGAGGCCCGTGAATCCAGCTGGATACAAGCAGATTGCAGCACGGCCAGTGAAACAATGAGTATACAGTGATCGGCGCGGCGGACCATTACCGACAACCTCACTTATCCAAGCGAGTGGGACGACCATCGTACCGCATATTCAGATGCTACTGAATCACTGACAGTAAGCGTTGCAGCGCGTCGCAGACCCGGTCCGGCAAATTATCGATCCTGCGCGCCAATTGTTGTGCCTCGGTGCTGATATCAGGCACGTGCACAATGTCCGTGGGCTCGCCTGCTCCATGTATCAACCAGAACGGGTTGACCTTCAGATGCTGCGCAATTCTCAACGCCACGATGGCTGACATGGAATCACCACCGTTGGATTCCCACTTAGAAACTGCCGCATTGGTAACGCCAGCCACATTCGCAATGTCCTTCTGACTCAGGCCGCGCTCAATGCGTTTGTGTTTCATTCTTTGACCAATACTGCTCATAAGATTCTCCAATCCGCAAACAATCGGGTGCGGTACCAGGTGGAATTGGCACCTTATCGATTGGCACACCAGTCATCTGGTTTCCAGAGGTCAAGTGTTGGTCAATTTTGGTCAACCGCTCAATCACTACCCGGATATGCCAGGCTGCAGCTTATGGCGTAAGGTTTTCCTGTAAGATTTCTCGATGCCTACCTTGTTCCTCGTGGTTTTTGTAAACGTGCTGGGGTTCGGCTTAATCGTTCCGTTACTGCCGTTCTATGTCGAACGGTTGGGCGGAGGACCGCAAACCGTCACACTCATTATTGCCCTGTATTCTTTGCTGCAGTTCCTGACGGCGCCATTGATAGGCCGCTTAAGCGACCGGTATGGCCGCCGGCCGCTGATGGCATGGACGATGTTAGGCACGGTGTTCGGACATGTTCTGCTGGGTATCGCCGACAGCCTTTGGCTGGTGATTGTGTCCAGGGCCATCCTCGGGGTGATGGCCGGCAATCTTGGTGTCGCCTATGCCTATGCATCCGATATCACGACGCATGATCAACGCGCCAAGGCCATCGGAATCCTGTCGGCGGGCTTTGGCATGGGCTTCATGTTCGGGCCGGGAATCGGCGGATTGCTGGCCGGAGACGAGGTAGAAACGGCTAATTTTCTGCTACCGGCATTTTCGGCTGCCGGCCTGTCAATCGTCGGATTGATCTGCATACTGTTTGTCCTGCCCGAGAGTCTCAAACCGGAAGATCGTGCCGACCATCCGGATGCACCCAAGGTCAGTATGCTCGAGCAGATCAAAATGACCTTCAAACTGGAAAGCGTGGCAATCCTGAGCATCGTGTCACTTTTGCTCTACGCGGCATGGTCAATGTTGTTAGCCATCTTTGCGCTGTGGGCAAACAGGGTTCTCGATCACGGGCCGAAGGAAATCGGTTTCGTATTTATGTACATGGGCTTGATCGGCACAATCACACAGCTCACCTTGATCGGACCGCTGGCAAAACGGGTCGGTGAAATGCAGGTAATACTTTTCACGGTGTTGACGATGGTTATCGGGCTGTTGCTGATTGCATCAGCAACAAACCTGATCATGACCCTCCTTGCCATGACCGTATTGGCCGCATCACACAGTGTTTTTACACCGATGACCACCAGCGTCGTGTCCAAGCATGCTTCGTCCAAAGACCGCGGAACGGTGCTTGGAATATTCCAGGGTTTTGGCAGCCTCGGGCGGGTTATAGGCCCCGCTGTATCAGGCTTCGCTTTTTCTCAACTGGGCTATTCGAGCCCCTACCTTATAGGTGCTGCTGTAATGCTGCCATGTTGCGTGTTGACACTGATGATGATACGACAATCAAAAGGTCGCTAAAGTTAACGGCCGTTTGAAAATATGGGTGCGGTAATGACCAACGTACTGCTATATGTCGTCGCAGTTCTGATCTGGGGTTCGACCTGGTACGCCATCGAGTTTCAACTCGGCACCGTGGCGATCGAGGTTTCCCTCGCCTATCGATTCCTGTTGGCGGCGGCATTGATGTTCGCCTGGTGCAGACTGCGTGGAAAATCACTGCGCTTCGACTGGGCGACTCATCGCTACTTTTTATTGCTGGGGTGTTTCCTGTTCGGTCTGAACTACCTCGTCGCATATTCCGCGCAGATCTATATTACGTCCGCGCTCAACGCCATTGGTTTTTCCGCGATGGTATGGATGAACATCATCAACGCGCGTATGTTTCTCGGCAGACAAATTGAACAACGCACGTATGCCGGCGCGGTTCTGGGAATCGTCGGCATCATCGTGTTGTTCTGGCCTGAAGTACAGGATATTTCATGGTCGGACCGTATATTTATTGGTGCCGTATTTTCGCTAACAGGTGCGTACCTGGCTTCAATCGGTAATATCGTGTCCCAGTCCGCGCAGCAAAAAAAAATACCCGTGATGCAATCCAATGCCTGGGGCATGCTATACGGTGGACTGCTGAACGTAGTTGTCGCGCTGGCACAGGGCAAACCCTTTGTCTTCGACAGCTCACCGGGCTATGTGATTTCATTGCTATTTTTGGCCGTGTTCGGTTCCGTGATAGCTTTCGGCTGCTACCTGACGTTGCTTGGCCGCATCGGTGTCGAACGGGCTGGATACGTGGTCGTCATGTTTCCGATGGTTGCAGTGATCCTGTCCGCCTTGTTCGAGGGACTGGAATTGGAGTTTCACATTTATCTGGGTGTCGCGCTCGCCCTGGCCGGCAACGTTGTCATCCTGGCGCGTCGACCATCAGCCCAGATCAACGGGAGGGAGCGGACAGAGTAGAGGGACAGGCGTCTTGAGATAAAGGGACGGCACCTTAATTCCCTTTATCTGTGAAAACTCAGCGCTCATCGGCCAGACAGTGTCCGATCACGCGAAAAACGCACTTCGCAAATCCACCGTTGGAGGCAGTTCGCCGGAGACTCTTTCCGAGGGAATAAAGCGGACCGCAGGGAGCCATCCCAAGGAAAGAGTCTCCGGCGAACTGCCGCGAGCTCTGGCACATTCCCGAAATAGCCAATGTCCACCAGCCGAAATCCTCTGCCAGGTATTCGGCCTTGTCTGCGGCATACGCTTCGCTGGGATGGCTCCCTGCGGTCCGCTTTATTCCCTGCGAAGCGTATGCCGCAGACAAGACCTGGCCCGGTCACGACCGTTCGGCGTCGGTGAACCTAGGCGTTACCCGCCTTACGGCGCCTGCAAAATTAAGTCTGAGTTATTAGACTTTTTCTCAGCAACATTTTCATCTTCATTGGAGAATTAGGGTGCCTGTCCCCCTATCTCAGCTAACTCGGCTAGCGCCGCCTTACGGGCAGCTTCGAATTCGTCGCCCGGCGTCCAGGACGGCATTTCTGCTGCATTGGCGATCATCAGCCCGACCCAGAATCCGAATACCGCGTCATCCACCATGCCTTCGAAGAACCAACTGTCCGTCAATTCATCACCGGGTTGATGATAGCGGACGTCTTCATATTCCTGGATTTGCTGTAGCCCCCAGTCCGCCGAGCGACCGACAAAATCAGTGGGCTTACCCAGGTACATCGCAGGAACACCGATATGCGCAAAGCTGAACTGATCCGACCGGTAATACATTCCACGGTCGGGAAATAGATCGGGTTTTACAATGCGGCTCTGCCGTTCGGCAACCGTTCGAACGACACCATCCAAGGATGACTTGCCGAGGCCGATATACGAGACATCACGGCTCTTTCCCCAGATATTGCCGCCATCGTAATTGATGTTGGCCGCGATCCTGCCGGGATGAACGGTCGGATGGGCGGCATAGTATTTAGAGCCCAGCAAGCCCTGCTCCTCGGCTGCCACAAACAAAATCATGATGGAACGTTTTGGGGCTTGCGGCAGCGATTGCAGCGCGTTCGCAATTGCCAGCACCTGCGCCACGCCGGCGGCATTATCCCTTGCGCCGTTATAAATGGTATCGCCGGTGTCATCGGCAACACCGATGCCCAGATGATCGTGATGCGCCGTGTAAATAACGACCTCGTCTGCAAGCTCAGGATCACTGCCGGGCAATATGCCGAGTACGTTAGCCGTACTGACCTCGCTCAACGCGTTGCTAAATGTCAGAGATGTCGTGACACCCAGAGATACCGGTCGGAATGTACGCTCCTTTGCCGATTCCACGAGCTCGGCAAGATCTTTCCCAGCCAGACTCACCAATGACTGTGCCGCGTCTTCCGTAACCCAACTAACAACTTGCAGGCGGGATTCCGCACCAGCCGGTAATTCAAACTGCTCACCGGTCCATGACGTCTGTACAACCTGCCATGGATAGCCCGCCGACGGTGCCGTGTGAATGATGATGGCGCCAACCGCGCCCTGTTGGGCGGCAGTCGCATATTTATAATCCCAGCGCCCGTAATACAATCGCGTGTCGCCGGCGAACAAGCCTGGATCCCAATCCGGATCGTTATTGACGATTAACAGAACCTTGCCGTTCAGATCCTGACCTTTGAAGTCATTCCAGTCATATTCAGGGGCATCGATACCATAGCCGACGAACACGACCTCCGCGGCGTCGATCGTCGCTGTTGCATGTTGCACGCCGCTCGCCGCAATGAACTGATCCCAGCGCTGCAGCACGAGTTCTTCCTCGCCCATTGTGAATGACCACTGATCGGGCACCGTCGCGTTAATGCCAATAATGTCGAATGACTGCTCCCAACCGCCATTGTCACCCGCCGGCAGATAGCCAATTGCATCGAGCTGTTGGGCAAGATATCGACGGGTGCGTTTATCGCCTGCCGTGGCCGGTCCCCTGCCTTCGTATTCGTCACTTGCAAGAACCTCGACGATGCCGATTAACAACTCTTCAGTAATTCCTTCAATCGCCTTCTCGCCAGCCGATGAAAACGGCCCTGCATCTTCAGGAGCCGTGCACGCCGTGACGACAAACCCCATTGAAAGCCAGACCAGGTGAATGGCAAGCGCCTGTACTTTGCTGGATAACATCACATACCCCTTCGACCCTTGTTGTCGCTCAATACTTCTGCGCTCACCGCTATTCGATAAACGCCTGTGAAGTCGCGACTGCCAGCTACGCTCGCGACGCGGCCTGTATTCTCTATCAGCTCGTTCCGTTCTACCAGATTATGTTGAATTGCGTTATTGGCGTGCCATTCGCGCGGTATCCTTCGGGACAGCGTGTAACCATCCGCGGGCTCGGTTCCACGCACGAAAATAGTCCCGTTTCTCTACGGCTAACACGAAGCATATTTTCAATGCCTTCGTCACTGGAGAATAAATAATGAAAAAAAGTAATTCAGAAGCCATTTCCACCACTGATCATCTTCACTATCTGGCAACCGATCTGCACGAAGTGTATAGCATGCTCGACGAGCTCAGATTACAGCTGGAAGGTGGCGGCATTGTGCAGGCTCGCGATGTCGAGCCGGCGGTTTCGAAGGCGGTACCAAAATTACGCAGCGCTGTTGCGACGCTGTATGCGGCTTCAAAACGCGACGAGAATCACGGTGATCCGCTGGCCGGGATCAGTTCTCCGAGTCAAAATCCATTATTGATTTGACCGGCGGCAACGAGCGCAGAAAATCGTAAATCGCGCCCAGGTCCGCCTCCGTTATTCCGGCATAGGCTGACCAGTCCATCAGGGTATTCTCCTCAAGGCTCGAGACGGGCCGAGGTTCACCATATTGCTTGAAGCGCGCGATAAAAGCGTCTTTCGTCCACGCGCCGATGCCGGTTTCATGCGCTGTCAAATTCTTCGATAGCGTCACCTTGCTGCCCAAGGCAAAAGGCACGCCACCGGAAAAAGACCTGCCCGGAATTCCATCCTTGCCCTGATTCTGCCGCGGCGTATGGCAAAATCCGCACCTGGCGATCGTCGCAAGATATTCCCCGTACGCCACCGTATCCGTTTCATCAGGATGCGGAACCGGTCCATCCAGCGGCTCCGGAAATAATTCAATCAAGGTGCTCATCGGAAAATCTATATCCCGTTCTGGTCGCTGTGCCGTAATCGGTTCAAGCGTACGCATATAAGCCACGATCGCCTCGGCATCCTGGTCCGAGATACTCCGGTAGATAAAATATGGCATGATCGGAAACAACCCCAACCCCTGGTGATCGACGCCTTCCCGCATCGCTCTGATGATTTCTCCATCAGTCCAGTCGCCAACGCCAGACTCGGGATCCGGAGTGATATTCCTGATGCACAATACTCCCGGAAAGTTACCCTGACCCTCAGACACGCGAATCCCGATCGTCTTCGTTTGCCGGGTCATACATTCGCGGCCGGCGCCGTAAGGCGGCTTGGCCGGGCCACTGTAGAGTGTCCAGTCCCGCTCCGAGTGGCAGTCATTGCAGAGTAATACGTTCTCGACGAGGTAGGTTCCACGCGCCAAAAGCGCCGGCGTGATCTCGACGTGAACATCGGCCGCCGGTCGCTGCCGCGGCATGAAAAAATTTACCGCGATCACAACGGCCAGCACAATGACGACGACGAGACCCAGAAAGAACAGAAAAACTTTTCTCATTGTATGGACGCTTTGGGCAGATCCTCCGCATCTGCGATCGACTTGTCGACACAAACCCGTTCCGCCGCCTCGCCAAACTGCAACTCGGCCAGTCGTGCATACAGCGGATCCCTTCCAACGAGTTCCTCGTGGCTACCAATATCCACAATACGGCCCTCATTGATGACGACGATACGATCAGCTTCCAAAACGGTTGCCAGGCGATGTGCGATCACGACCGTCGTGCGACCCGTTTCCAGGTACTCCAGAGCCCTTTGCACCAGGCGTTCACTATCCGCGTCCAGGGAACTGGTCGCCTCATCCAGCAACAGGATCGGTGCATCCTTGAGAATCGCGCGCGCGATGGCGATGCGTTGTTTTTGCCCGCCCGAAAGCCGCATGCCCCGTTCGCCGAGATAGGTGTCATAACCTTCCGGCAGTTGGCGTATGAACTCGTCAGCCGCGGCCGCCCGGGCGGCCTCTTCTATTTCGTGGTCAGTCGCCTCAGGGCGACCAAAGCGAATATTGTCCCGGGCGCTGGCGCCGAAAATAACGGTCTCCTGGGGCACAATGCCGATGCGCGCACGAACATCTTCCGGACGCGCTTTGGCAATGTCCACCCCATCGACCAGCAATCGGCCTACCTGCGGATCGTAAAAGCGCATTAATAACTGAAACGTGGTGCTCTTCCCGGCCCCTGATGGACCGACGAAGGCGACTTTCTCGCCCGGTGTAATTTCAATGGAAAAACCGTCCAAGGCCTTCGTCGCAGGCCGGGACGGATAGTTAAACGAAACATTGTCGAAACAAATACGACCTTCCCTGACCGCCGGTAAATCGATCGGGTTTTCGGGCGCCTTGATCTGCGGCTCGGCTTGCAGCAATTCCAGCAATCTCTCCATTGCCCCGGCTGCCCTCTGAAATTCACCCCAGACCTCGCTCAATGATGCCGCCGACATCGCCACAAACATTGCATAGAGTACGAACTGCCCGAGTTCTCCACCGGATATTTCGCCGGCGAGCACCGCCCGGGCGCCAATCCACAGAACCACTACCAAGGTGCTGAACAGGCCGGTGATCGCCACCATGGAAAACAACGCGCGGGCCTTTACCCGGCGCACGGCAGCCTCAAAGCTCGCCTTGATCATCTCCCCGAATCGCTGGCTTTCCATTTCCTCGGCCGTAAATGCCTGCACGGTCTGCGCCGCCGTCAATGTTTCGGTCGCAAGCCCGCTGGCCTCGGCGAGGCGATCCTGTGAATCCCGCGACAGGCGACGCACCCAGCGCCCGATGGCAAGAATAGGTATCAGCACCAGCGGCATGATGATCACGATATAGCCCATCAACGCGAGATTGGTTATGCCCAAAAGAATCAATGCGCCAACGAACTGGATTGAAGACCTCAGGATGATCGACAGTCCAACGCCGGAGATCGACTGAATCAAAGTCGTATCGGCGGTCAGTCGGGACAATACCTCGCCAATCTTGGTGGTCTCGAAAAAAGACGGGTCCATCCGGATTACGTGTCGATAAACCATATCGCGAATATCAGCCACGACCCGTTCACCGAGCCAGGTCAGAAAATAAGCCCGCGCTGCGCCGAACAGACCCAGCAATACGACCACCCCGAGTAGATAAAAGAAATACCGGTCAATACTGGCTGCGTCTTCGGACGTAAAGCCGAAATCGATCACATAGCGTACGGCGATCGGCGTCAGCAAAAATGCACTTGAAGCCACGAGCAGCGCAGCCATGGCCAGAAACAACGTCCCCAGGTACGGCCGAATGAACGGTACCAGAGCCCACAGGGGCCTCAGGTTTCGGCCTTTGGGTCGATTGATTTGCTGATGGTTCGGCGGCATAGACGACGATGATCACATATCGGCGGGGTCGACGACTACCTCATCATCCAGCAAAAGCCGCAGACGGGGCGGCGCAATCAGGTGGCAATAATGCGTACTACCAAAATACGCCGACAAATTATGGAATGAACCAGCGGGTGATTTATGGCTTCCGCGCGGTCCTGGATTTCACCAAAGCATCAAGGTCGTCGTCAACGACGTTCTCCGAGGGCAGCGCCGTGGCCATGCGCGATTCTAACCTGTCTATCCCGATCAATTTTGTTCCATCTTGAGGATATTTTTCTATATAAGCATTGCTGACCATATGCGAGTGCATACGCCCGGAGGCGCGCCAGCCATTGTGCAATAAGGCTCCATGGCAACTGTTCGGCTTTATCGGCACCAACCAGAGCCGTTTCGTTGCCATGCAGCGGTCGACTGAGACAGTTCCATAAAAATTGATATTTCTTCGTATTCATATTAACATTTGTACTATGTCCAATTACCTTGAATACGACAATGACATCTAAAGCAGCTAATCATTTCACTTCTCGACTAACTGGCTGGACGCCGAGCGCAGAAGCACAGTTGGTCACTTTTTGGCGCATCATGCACATGTTCATGGCACGCTACGGAAGCGTTCCATTGGGCCAGATGCTCGTCGACCTGACGACGGTGGTGCTGAATGAACTCGGCCGCCCACCCACGGTTACCGATCTTTGCGACGCAACCGGATTGCCCAAGTCATCGATTTCACGCTATGTCTCCGCACAAATGGCACAGGATATGCTCGCGGAGGTCATCGACCCGACCGACCGTCGCCGGCGCAAACTGATCCTGACCGAAAAAGGTAAAGACGAACGGCAGTGGCAGGTTCAACAAATTCGCAAGATCCTTGAAGAGGTCAAGACCTGGGACGAAAAGTCGCGCCAGCCAGGTCATGCCCTTGATCCGGATCTTGAATTCGAGCGCATGAAGCACAGCAATGCCAATGCGCCGGAAAACATCGGTCGCAAACGTAAAAAACGTCGCGCGGCCGCCGCATGAATATGGCCCTGCGTACCCCCGCAATATCGTCTGCCCCGCTGATCTCGGGCACCCTGCTCACAGCGATCCTCGGTATGGCTCTGAGTGCTGGCGCAGCAGCGCAGTCGACCCCTGAAGACGAGCGTATGAAGCTCTTGCCACCTGAGCAGCAAGCGCTGGCGCAAAGCATGGCTGATTTCATCGAACGCATGGATGACAAGTATTTCGCGCGCGTGGAAACGATCAACGGCGGTGGCGATTATGAAGGCTTGATCAAGACTGGTGAATATTCAGACTATGATATTCGGGTCACTCGTGGGCCGGTGGTTGAGAAAACCGGACGCATGCTGGCGGTCGGCAAGAAAGCTTCGCCGCAAGGTGGGCCCGATAACGGCCCACTGGTTTGGGGACGTTTTTATTCACTGGACATTCATCCTAAAACGCCCTTGGTTGGCATGCTCCACGCGACGATGGTATTGCAGTTTTACGAAAGCGGAAAATCATATGCAGGCGGCTGGCTGGACGTTATGCCCGGTACCCGAATAGAAGAAGATATTCAGGTGCTGCATCAATTAGTCGATGCGCACTTCGCCAAATACGACAAAAACCCGAAGCTATATCGAACCCTCATGTGCAAGGGCACTGAAGACACGGTCTTTGAATATCGGCGTCAACCAACCTGTTCCGGCGTCAGCTTTTACGGTCCGATGGTTTATCGCGACAGTACGGAAAAATCCTACGCATTTATCGCGGAACTCTTCGACCAATTCGTGGATTCGTTTCTGGATATCACCGAAAAGCGTGCCGATGACCCGTTCAGCGATGCCGACCTGGCAGCACAGGATGAGATGCGCAAGCGATGGCTGATCGACCAGCTGTTTTCTGATCCCTACGCCAGCAAGACCGTGCCGTTTGAAACCTGGTTCCTGGCCAACGTACCGCCGATCATCAAATTCTGAGCGGCGGCCGATTCGGCCCTTATAACCAATATTTATCTCGTTCTAAGCAATCTGTTTAGCAGGGTTCGACCCGGCGACTTACACTTGTCTGCCCCTGCCACGGCCTGCGCCGGCAGGCTGCTTATACAGGTATATTCCTTATGTCACATATGCTTATCGCTAATCGGCTCCACGACGGGCTGGTCGTATTCCTCGCGGCGGACGGATCCTGGGTGGAATCCATAGCCAACGGCTGGTTGGCCGAGGACGACGCGGACCGCACCCGTGCATTGCAGCGCGGTAAAGAAGCCCAATACGCCAACCAGGTCATCGGCCCGGATCTTATCGAGGTGACCGAACATCAAGGGATCCGCATGCCTGTGTCGATTCGCGAAGCTATTCGCGCCGCAGGCCCGACGGTGCAAGCACCCTGCTAGCACCGCTCACTGAGTTATCCCATGTATAGATACGATGAATTCGATCAACAGCTGATCAGCGAACGCATCGCGCAATTTCGAAGACAGGTGCAGCGACGACTGGACGGGGAACTGAGCGAAGATCAATTCAAGCCGTTACGACTGATGAACGGTTTGTATCTGCAGCTGCACGCCTACATGCTGCGCGTCAACGTACCGTATGGCTGCCTTTCGGCGAAACAACTGCGCAAGCTGGCCGAAATTTCGCGACGTTACGACAAGGAATTCGGACATTTTACGACCCGCCAGAATATTCAGTTCAACTGGATCAAATTGGAAGATACGGCAGATATTCTCGCCGAACTTGCAGAAGTGGAAATGAACACAATCCAGTCTTCGGGTAACTGCGTGCGCAACATTACGGCTGATCCACTCGCCGGCCGAGCTGACGATGAGATACAGGATCCCCGGGTCTGGTGTGAACTGCTGCGTCAGTATTCGATATTGAATCCGGAATTCGCTTACCTGCCGAGGAAATTCAAATTTGCCCTGACCGGATCACCTAATGATCGTGCGGCGGTGGCCGTGCATGACATTGGTCTGCGCCTGCATCTGAATGACGACGGCCAACCCGGCTTCGAAGTCATCGTGGGCGGTGGTCAGGGCCGCACACCGGTGATCGGCAAGACAATCCGTGAATGGATGGACCCTGAACACATTATTTCCTATGTCGAGGCCATTCTACGGATTTACAACATCTATGGTCGTCGTGACAACATTTACAAAGCGCGAATCAAGATCCTGATCAATGCCCTGGGGATTGAGCGTTTTCGTGAGCTGGTCGATACTGAATGGGAGAATATTCGTGACAGCCAGCTAAAAGTTTCCGATGAGGAACTGGCACGCATCGATGCCTATTTCGAGCCACCGGCTTACGAATCTCTGCGGAACCTCGACGCTGAACTGGAATCCCTGCGTAGCGTGGATCCGGCTTTCGATGCGTGGATGGCCAGTAACGTCTCAGCTCACAAAGTACCCGGCTACGCGATCGTCTCGCTGTCCCTGAAGGCCCCCGGGCAGGTTCCCGGCGATATGACCGCAACAACAATGGATCGGGTTGCCGACCTCGCGGATGCCTATAGTTTAGGGGAGCTGCGTGTCACTCACCGGCAAAATCTCGTGTTTGTCGACGTCAGGCAGGAAGACCTGCATACCCTCTGGCAGAAATTCACGGCACTGGATCTTGCTACAGCCAATATCGGCCGGGTTTCGGACGTCATCGCCTGCCCGGGACTGGACTACTGTGCACTGGCTAACGCACGCTCTATTCCCGTCGCACAGGATATTGGCCGACACTTTGCGCAAACGGAAAAACTGCAGAATATCGGCGAGCTGACAATTAATATTTCCGGCTGCATGAATGCCTGTGGTCATCACCATGTCGGCAATATCGGTATCCTCGGTGTCGACAAACGCGGCAAGGAATTTTTTCAGCTCACCCTGGGTGGATCTTCGGACGAGAATGCATCGCTGGGCGATCGCCTGGGACCCGGTCTGCCCCAATCGGAAGTACCCGGCGCGATCGAAAATATAGTCGACGCCTACCTCGATAATCGACAAAACGATGAGCGCTTTCTCGACACCTACCGTCGGGTCGGTATCGAGCCGTTCAAAGACGCAGTTTACCGGCCCGTCAACTCAAAAATGAGGTAGCGTTATGGCTCTTATCAAAAATGGACAAGTTATCGAAGACCCGTTCCTTGACTGCACGAATATGGACTTGCTGCCCGCGTCGGGGGCACTGATCGTTTCGGTGGCACAGTGGCAGGACCATTGGGAAAAACTGGTTCGTCGCCCTGATCCGGTCGGCGTGCAACTGAAAAGTGATGAACACCCGGAAATTATCGCGGATGACCTCGAGTCCATAACTGTCATTGCATTGGAATTTCCGACATTCAGGGATGGTCGAGCCTACTCTTACGCCCGACTTCTGCGCGAACGTTATGGATTCACTGGTGAACTACGCGCCGTTGGAGATGTGCTGCTGGAACAAATCCATTTCATGGAACGCGTGGGCTTTAACTCAGTGGAAATTGACAGCGACAATCCGTTGGCTGATTTCACGACTGCTACCACAGAATTCACCGTCTGGTATCAACCGGCGGCAGACTCCCGGCGGCGGGCTGCAGAGCTGCGCCGTGAACAAGAACCTGGCTGAGCTAGCTCGACTGTTCTTTGCCCAGGGGCTTAATCCAGACCAGTAGTAGCGGTAACAGGTTCAGATTCGCCACCATCGCGAACAACATGGCAGATGCCGTCAAGATGCCAAAGAAAATCGTCGGTATGAAGCTGGACAACACCAGGATAGAAAATCCGGCTGCAATGATGATCGACGTGTAATACATCGCTCGCCCGATACTGCCGTTCGAACGCTGCATGGCAAGATTGTAATCACCGCAATCTTCGAATTCCTGGCGAAAGCGATGCATGTAATGAATCGAATCGTCCACTGCGATGCCAATGATTATCGCGGCTATGGTGATAGTCATGATATCCAGCGGTATCGACAACAATCCCATCATGCCAAGCACCGATCCGGCGGCTAACATGTTCGGTATGAGAACGATCAGTGCCGTTATTAGCGAACGGTACAGCAATACGAACATCATCATCATGGCCAGAAACACAAATCCGATCGTAAGAATCTGCGAACGGTAAAGGCTTTGCAGTAAATTGTTATACAGGACCAGCATACCGGTGACGTGCACTTGCTCGGGGGCAAATCCCATTTCTTCGACCAGGTGCGTACTGATCTCATTCAGTAAGGCCTTACGCTTGAGATTCGGATTAGATTCAAAAACCCGAATCGACAATCGCATCTGATTACCGTCAGCCGACATGTACGGCTCGAACAGCGCTTTCTTTACTTGTTCCGGAAGGCGTTTGTAGAGAATAGATAACCAGAATGTCGACGGTTTTTTATTCTCATTAATAACCCGCAGGGTCTCGATGGTAGTTGCCATGGAGAGCACCTTGCCGGTCTCCGGCAGGCTTTCCAGATAGTCGTGAACCCTTTGTACTGCCTCCAGTTGATAGGTGTTATACCAGTAACTCGTGGAGCCAAGATCCCCGCCTTCCTCGGCCAGCTCGTTCTCAAATTCATCGGCGAACTCCGCGTCGAATTCGTCTTCAAACTCATCATCGAATTCGCCCGCAGCTTCCACCGCAGGCTCAGCCTGAAAAAATGCCGGATCCGCGTCCAGAATGACGTCCAGCGGAGTCGTACCACCCAATTCACGGTCAATGGTGACCATGCCCTGGTATATCTCTGTCGTATCCTTGAAGTTATCGATGAATCGGTTTTCCACCGATAACTGAGTAGCGCCCCAGATACTGAGGCCCGCCAATAGCACATAAAAAACGCCAACTCGTCCGGGCCACCGCTGTACCAGCATCGCCAGGAACCCCGTGATCGCTCCGGTAGCCGCGCGATGGTGCTGCGGTATGCCGGGTTTTACCAGCATTAGCCCGGCCGGAAACACCGTAAACGCCATGATCATCACGACGACTATTCCAATCGTCATCATCCAGCCGAAATCGATGACCGGACGAATGCCACTGACCAGCAGAGATGCAAATGCCACCATTGTAGTCACGGAGGTGAACAGACAGGGCATGAACTTGTCTCTGATCGTATTCTGCACCAGCCAACGCTGCTCGCGGTTCGGATTCAGGCCGTGCAACTCGCGGTAACGCACGATCAGGTGCACCGTAATCGACAGTGAAAAAATCAACAACAGGGCCACGAAGTTCGCCGATACGACGGTCACCGGCCAGTGTGTCATCCCCAGATATCCAACCATCGTAATGACCGACATCAGGCAACAGAGTATCGACAACACCACCCATCTTGCGCGAACAAAGAACGTGAATAACAGACCGATCAAAAATACGAGAATGCCGATGCCAAACACCAGCACGTCATGGCGAATGAAATCCAGCATATCGGTAACGATCATGGGCAGGCCGCCGAGGCGGATTTCGGCATTGCCACGATAGCGATCCAATATCTCCCGGATTGTGGCAATCTCGATCTGCTGCCATTCCGTGACTCGGGCTCGCTCGATACCAATCCTGGCGTCGAGCATCCTCAATCTTCGTTTCTCGTCCTCCGATAACTCGGCAATCAATTGCCTCTCGTGGATTTCATCCCGCTGCCCGAGTAGATCCAGGTAAACAGGATCTTTACGAAATACAGCCAGCAACGCCGTTGTCCTTCCATCGAGACTCATAATCAGTTCGCGGTACAAGGGGCTGCCGGTGAGTTCCTGACGCGCCAGCTCAATATCCGTTCGCGGACTCGCCAGATTGGGTACTTCTTTTTGCAGTTCCTGCAAGGTGATAGGCGGGCTGCTGATCAGAGGCACATCCAGCATGGTGGTGACTGTGGAGATGCTGTCCAGGGCAACCAGTTCATCCCGCAGCTGCTTGATTTCCGCGAGGGTCGCCGGCGCAAAAAGGTCGGTTTTGGTCGTGTATGTGACTACCAGGTAATCGTCAGAACCATACCGAGCGCGAATACCGCGGTAGTAGCGAAGATCGGTATCCCGTTCCAATAACAGGGAATCCGCCGAGGCGTCGAGCTTGAAATCCTGCGCAAAAAAGGCGAAGAAGCCAACGATCACCACAACAGCCAGCAGCGTCAGGCGTGGTTGATCCAGTACAAATCGTTCATAAATGGAAACCGCGAACTGCATGGCGGGAGATTACGCCACAGTCTGGCGCGCGCTGCAAAGAGTATAAGCCGTGCACGCGGTGCGGCGAATCCATCAGGACGAAATCCAGTCCAATACAGACAATCAGGCTGCAATTCGATCAGTTTCCTGAGTCCGTGACGCATTTCCCATAATCTGCGCGCCTCAAGCCATAGGATGCGCGAATCGGGGGTTTTATCTCCGTCTCTGGAGCTCCTTTGTTGCGCCGTCTGCGATCCAAGCTATTGACCCTGGGGGTATCCCTGGTTGTCGCCACCCAGCTCGGAACACTTATTTCCCTGTTGATTACCGTCGACCGGGGCGTGACGGAGGAGGCCACCGCCAATCTCGAAACCGGTGATGCGCGTCTAAGCCAATTCATGCGCCGGCGCACTACCGCGTTGCGAAATTCGATTGGCGCGGTGGCCACGGACAGGCAACTCATCACGGCATATGCCGCCGGCGACATGCGTAAAATGTCCTCCGCGCTCAGCAACCATGCCGACCGACTCGAAGCAGACTTCGCCGTTCTTCTTGATCGACACGGGTCAATCATGACCACGACCAGCACGTTGGTGCCCGAAACTATGTCTCTTTCCGAGCTGATAATCAGGGCCACCGATGAAGACACGGCGCGTCTCAGCATAGAACTGGATGGCGTGATCTATGAAATGGTTACGATTCCGCTAGCCGATCAGCGACCGGCGGCCTGGATTTCTGCCGCATTCGCTGTTGATGACGCCCTGGCGAACCAAATAAAGGAAGAGACCGGCCTTAATGTCACGCTGCTCACCGCCAGGAACGGTGCAACCGAGTTGATTGCCACGTCTCTGACGAGATCCGGTAGCTCCAGCAGATCAGTGGATATCGACATGGAATTCGCCGGTTTGGAATTGCAGGCCGCGAATTCCGACAGACTGAGTATCGCTGGGCAGGCATATATATCGCGCCAGCGCCCATTCATTCATGGCTCGAAAAAGATAATGATTCTGTTGCAGGAGCCGGTGGCGGACGCGACGGTACCGTACGAGGCCTCGCGAAAGATAACGATCGCCCTGGGTCTGTTCGCTTTATTGATCGCCCTGATAGGCGCTACGAGCCTGTCACGCGAAGTCACCCAGGCATTGCAGCGCTTTACCGCTACGGCCCGACGTATCGGCGCAGGTGACTATAGTCAGACGGTAAGCGCCGATGAAAACGAGGAGCTGGCGGAGCTGGCTGTGGCCATGAACGCGATGCAGGCCGATATCGAAAAACGTGAGGAACTCACGACCTGGCAGGTGCAGTTCGACCGCGTGACCGGACTACCAAATCGGTTCCTGGCCATTCAACGCCTGCAACAGTGCATAAAGAAGATTAGCGGCGGCGACACGCCGATCAGCCTGATGATAGTGAGTCTGAACTGCCTGAACGAGATTAACGCTTCATTTGGTCACGATATCGGTGATGCAGTGCTCACGCAGGCGGCGGAGCAGTTGCGCACCGCCCTGAACAGCAGCCATACGCTGGCCCGGCTGGAAGGCGACGATTTCTTGATCATCATGGAAGGGGTTAAGCCGCGAGTGGCCCGGGAAACTGCCGGGGACTTATTGCGATCCGTTGGTGTCGGGCTCTCGGTTCGCGACGTGAACATCGGTATAGATGCCAGTATTGGGATTTGCGCCTTTCCGGATGCCGGTATGGAACCCGAACAACTTCTTCTGCGTGCGGCCACCGCAAAAGATGATGCCGGACAAACACCTGAAAAAATCACTATTTATCAGAACGGCAAAGAAGACCGACACGCGCGCCAACTTGCCATTCTCGGCGACTTGAAACGTGCAGTACGAAATGACGAACTGAAGCTATACCTCCAGCCAATAGTCAATCTGGCGGATGGTAGTGTGTGTGGCGCCGAGGCTCTGTCCCGCTGGGACCATCCGACCTTGGGCTTTCTGCCGCCGCGGGATTTTATTTCCATCGCTGAACATTCGGGAAATATATCGCTGCTCAGCCATTGGGCTCTGGCTGCCGCAATACGTGAATGCCGATTATGGATCGAAGACGGCCTGGACCTGCCAGTATCCGTAAACCTCTCCAGTGCAGACCTACAGGATCCGGGCCTGGCATCCTTCATTTTGGACACGCTCAGGGATCATGATCTGGATCCGCGCTATCTGATTCTTGAAATAAGCGAGCAAGCGCTGGTTCACAACTTCGATTATGCTGCCGCGGTTATGCAAGGCCTGCAGGACATGGGCATCCGTATTTCCATCGATGATTTCGGCACCGGCTATGCCTCCCTCGCGCGTATCAAGCACTTACCGGCTGACGAAATGCAAATCGCCCGCTCATTCATCAAAGAACTCCCGGACAACCGAAAAGATGTGACCATCGTACGCAGTGCTATCGAACTCGCGCATAACCTCGATATGCAGGTCTCGGCCAAAGGCGTAGAATCCCGATCCGCCATGAGCTGGCTGGCCGACGAGGGTTGCGAGAGTGCCCAGGGATATTTCATCAGCAGGCCCATACCGGCGGAAACCTTCAGCCAATGGATCAGCCACTATAATGGCGACGTCACCGCCTACGTCAGCGTGCTGGAAGCAATTAGTCGCTAATGTTCTTCAGATTGTCCGGCGTACTGGCCGCGGCGCGCTCGAATAAATTTTCTTCCTTGGAAACTTCTTCATCGGTAATGCCGGCCATGTATTCCCAATCAGCCGTCGTAAACAACTTGGCACTGAGATCCGACGACGCATCATGGTGACCCATGTTTGCTACGATGAAGTCAGAATATTCCCTCGCAATGTTTTCAAAATTCTCCAGTGCCTCAGCGCCCTTTTCCCTGAGTTCATCCCGCGCCGCCAGAAATGGTTTCAAATGGTCCTTGGCGCCCTGCAGCCGAGCCTCTAGTTGCCCCATCGCTGTTTCGATGTCGTCCTCCACCGCGTCCGCTTTCTCGCGGATCATTTCGCCCATTTTAACGTCCTGCACGTGGAGTCGCGCCATCGTGGCATCGATATAGTCCGCACTGGCTACATAGAAAGGTACATACGCCTCATCACCGCCGGATTTCTGTTCTACGGCGGCCATCATTTTCTGACGAATGGTGCGCAAACGACGACGCTCGTTGCCGATACGTTCCTGTAATGTGGTCATATTCTTATCCTCATGCGTTTGTTTTTCGAATTAAACATTCAGCGTATGCATCATTATCTCCGGATAGCGCTCTCCGTGCACAAGTTCTTCCGGTAAACGAGTGGCAATTTCTTCCAGATTGGCTCTGCTGAACTCAATTGATGCAGCGCCGGCGTTTTCCTCCAGATAGGTGCGTTTCTTGGTGCCCGGAATGGCCAGGATTTTATCCCATTTCGCCAATACCCAGGCCAATGCGAGCTGCGCCGGGGTACAGCCCAGCGTTTGCGCGACTTCACGGACCTGGGCAGCCGCGGCAATATTTGCCGCGAAGTTCGCTTCATCAAAGCGCGGAAAAATACGTCGCGTATCGTCCTCAGGCAAATCCTCGACCCGTTTGATCGAGCCACTCAAAAAACCCCGGCCCAACGGGCTATACGCTACGTACGAAATGCCCAGCTCCTGACACGCGTCCAGAGCCGGTTGCGCCGAGTTTTCTGCCCACAGGGACAGCTCACTCTGTAATGCAGCAAGCGGGTGCGCAAGATTTGCGCGGCGCAGAGTATCGACGCTGGCTTCTGAAATGCCGATAAAGCGGATTTTTCCGGCTTCAACCAGTTCAGCCATCGCGCCTATCGATTCTTCGATTGGAATGGCCGGGTCAATACGGTGCAGGTAGAACAAATCAATATGATCAGTGCCCAGTCGCTCGAGGCTGGCATTACACGAACGATGGATGAGTTCCGGCCGATTATTGACCACCAGGCGCCCCTCCCCTGATCGCTCCAGGCCGCATTTCGTGGCCAGAAATACCTGATCTCTCAGCCCGTGAATACATTCACCGACAAAGCGTTCATTGTCGCCATCCTGGTACACGGCCGCCGTGTCCAGATGAGTAACGCCGATTTCAAGCGCCCGACGAACTGTTGCCTCCGCTTCCTCATCATCACGCTCGCCGTACCAGCCCACGAGGCCCATGCATCCCAGACCGATCGCCGAAACCTGTTGGCCGGTATTTCCCAATATTCGCTGTTGCATGCCTGTCCTCCTCTTGTAAGATATTTTACGCGCCGGAGCATTCCGGGAAAATAGCATCAGACAGTGCCCGATCACGCGAAGAACAGACTTCGCAAAGCCACTGTTGGAGGCAGTTCGCCGGAGACTCTTTCCGCGGGAATAAAGCGGACCGCAGGGAGCCATCCCAAGGAAAGAGTCTCCGGCGAACTGCCGCGAACTCTGGCACATTCCCGAAATAGCCAATGTCCACCAGACGAAATCCTCTGCCAGCATTCGGCCTTGTCTGAGTTATTATATCTGACGCCATTTTCTCCTAAGCTTCAGCTTGAATGCAGACATGACCAGTTACGACAAAAAATTCCTTATTTTCGGCGCCCTGTCACTAACCGCCGCTGCCATGCTTGGCGCGTATGGGGTGCACGGTCTGGCAGGCTCGATTACGCCGGCGAAACAGCAATCCTGGGGCTGGGCCGTACAGATGCAGTCCTATCATTCGCTGGGATTGATACTGGTCGCGCTTCTGAGTACGCAACTACGTCAGTCAACGCTACTCAGGTGGGCCGGCTGGATTTTCATCGCCGGTATATTTCTTTTCTCGGGCAGCATATATCTATCGATTCTCGGTGCGCCGGCCGTGATTGGCAGCATCGCCCCAACCGGAGGCGCGAGTTTTATGATTGGCTGGGTGCTGGTCGCTCTTGCCGTATGGTTGACCCCGGTTGATCGTTGACATGTGCCGGTTATTCCACCCGCGGTCGGCAGAAGCATAAACCCAATTTACTCAATTGACGGCTCTGCGGCGCCAGCCATCCTTATCATCGTAAAAAATCTCGTACGCGGGCCAATACGTCTGATCGAGCTTCAATGTCAGCACTTCCACGGCGTTGTTCCAGGTCACGGTAGTCAATCGCACGGACTGTCGGTCCGGCCGGCCCGTCGCCAGAGCCAGAAAACTATCCATGTCCGGGGTAGAGATTCCGTCCACTTCAATGATGCGGCGGCCGGCAAACAAGCCATAGCGGGACGCCGGTGAGCCATAGGCAAAATACGAGACATAAACCCCGAACGGTTCGACACCCCGTTGCGCGGCCATGTCACGATAGGGCGCCTGCAACAAGGCTCCAGCCCACATGATGGCGCGGCGAACACCGCGGCCATCCAGGGCAACCGTACCCACCGTCAGGGGTTCTACGCGGCCATTTCGCAATACCTGCAGTTCGACCTGCTCCCGCTGAACCGCCTGCTCAACGTCCCTGAACCGGGTTACCACTTGCCCATCAATGCTGAGCAGCAAATCACCCGATTGCAGATACTCGGCCGCCGGTGTTCCGGCGACCGTGCGCATTACCGTAAGCACCTGCCGCCGATCCTTGTCATGCTGCCCGATTCGTTGTACCCATTCGGCGTCGAGTCCCAGCTTTCTCGCTGCCGATAACGGCATCTGGCCCCATTCCACTTCGATGGAATGCAATTTGCGATCATTGCGACCCAGAGCGAGAAGCTCTTCCAGCAAATATGCGGGCACGCCTTTGTTTTCCTGACTGATTTCGCCGCCGGCCTGAAACGCAAAACTGGACCACAGCGCGACAACGCGCCCGCCCCGGTCCACGATTACGCCATCGACGTCCGCCGGACCATTGACCAGGTCCAGAGTTTCGAGGTTGGTCTCGCGAAATCGCATGGTCCGCGACAAGGGCAAGTAAACCGGTTCGATGGACGCCACCTCAGTCGCCTGATACACAAGTTTGTTGTCAGCTCGGAGACCCATTACCCACAGGGTCTCATCGGGCTTTGGAATACGGCTGCTAAGTTTTGCAGCCCGTACCAGCGTGCCGCCGATCAAGGCCGGATCGTAAGATAATAATGTCAGGTTATGCACCGGATGCACGTAATGCACCTGCCCGGGGATTTCCAGTTCACCGGCGAATGTGATCCGCACATCGCCCATAGCCTCCGGAACCGTGTTGCGATCCACAACGATGAATCCCCGGTCGGCGTCAACGATGACCCCGGTACCGTAGTAATGCCGTTCGGATATCCCGGAGATCGTGTAAGGCATGTCATAGTTCACGAGCACCAGCGACGGGGCAATATTCCGCACGCGCCGATCACTATGCTGAATAAAACTGACAGCCGCCGGAGTCGGCGGCTCGATCGGCGGGCCGGCATCCAGGACTCGACAGGGCCACAGACCGGTCCGGTCGTCACGACGGCAACGTTCCGTCGGAAACCAGCGCCGATCCATTTGCATAACCCTGAGCTTGCTGGCGAACGGATCTTCAAAGGTAAAAAACCGCACCGATGCGCCTTCCTGGTCGGCCAGATCGGCTAGCGCCGCCTCGAAATCGTCGATCGTCGCGATGTCCTTGTCGTCCAATGCAACGATGACACTGCCCCTTGGAATTGCTGCATTGCCAAGAACATAACCCGGACTCGCAACGTAAACACCTTCGATACCTCTGTTCAGGTGACGAGCCTGCTGATAAGAAAGGTCGTGAACCACCGCATCTCCGAATTGGATGTATTCCATCGGAGTAATCGCGTGCAGATCCGCTATCTCCATATCGACCTTCACGGATTGCCCGTTTCGCTCGACCTCCAGCTGTAACGGTTCGCCGACATGGTCATCCAGAACCGTCTCCAACGGTACAAATTCGGTTACATAGTCACCATTCACGCGGACCAGGATATCGCCAATCTTCAACCTGCCGTCCGATGCGCCGTCGGGAATGATTTCATCAACGACCAGCATCCCGGTCTGGCCGGAAAAGCGGCGCCTGATTTCCGTTTCCGTCTCTTCTCTGAGACCCAGCCGCCGTAACTCATCGAACGCCCGATGCAAAAAAACGGCTGCCAGAGTTCCGCGCGTCACCGGTTGATCCGCCTGTATTAACCTCAGGACCCGTTGCACCCGGTCGAGCGGCAGAAAGAAGCTGGACGCAGCCAGGCTGTTAGCACCGGCATTCAGCGCAACAACATGGCCCTCTATGCTGATGACAGGCGAGCCCGATGACCCGCCGGATGTACTGGATGCCGCCTGCAGGTAAAACGTGTTGAAATCGTTGTAATTCCCGGCGCCGTAGGCCGGGGCTGGCCTGCGCAAGCGGGCAATGGTCCCGGACAGAAAAGACAATTGCTCACCGGCATCGTTGCCGACGACCCTGATCTCTCGCCCAATCTGTGCCGCCAGCGGGTCCAGAGCCAACTCCGCCGGCTCGATGTATTTGAGTTTGTCCGGGTCGTATCGATAAAAACCGAAGTCGTGGACCGGGTCACGGTAAATAGCGGTCAGTTCGACTTCTTCCTGATTATTGAACAGCGCCTCGGCGCGTACCGGACCAGGCGTCACGACATGACGATTTGTCAGAATCAAGCCACGTTCAGCGTCTACGACAAAACCAGTGGCCTGACTGGTCTGATTCCATTCCGTATCGAAGGCCCGCGTGCTGTCGATCTTGATCGACACTACACCGGAGGAAATTCGTTCCAGTGTCGCGCGCCATGCGCCGGATTCTGAATCCGCCGCAAGCGCCGCAAGCGGCAGAATTAAACCGATGATCCCTTTAAAGAGAAATCGCATAATCAAATGCCGCCTCAAAATCCCGGGCCAGGCTTGCCGGCGTAAATTCATGGTTCTGTGTGCCGCGATCGGCAATTTTTATCGAACCTATCAATGATGCCAGCCGTCCCGTGTCCTCCCACGACATGCCCTCCGTAATACCAAACAGCAGACCCGCTCTATAGGCATCCCCGCAGCCGGTTGGATCGACAATCTGCCGCGGCTTTACGGCGGGTATTTCCAGTTGTTTCCCGGCTGTATAAACCATTGACCCGGAACCGCCACGAGTAACAATAAATGCCTCCACACGCTCGGCGATCTGCTCAGCCGACCAACCCGTTCGTTCCTGCAATAACTGCCCCTCGTAGTCGTTTACCGCGACCCAACTCGCCTGGTCGATAAAACTTTTCAATTCCTCGCCGTCGAACATTGGCAAACCCTGACCCGGATCAAAAATAAACGGGATGTTCGCTTCTGCAAATTGCGCAGCATGCTCTAACATGCCCTGGCGCCCATCGGGCGAAACCATGCCAACGGTTATGTCAGCATCGACGGGTACCTTGTTCTGGTGCGAATAATCCATGGCGCCCGGGTGAAATGCCGTGATCTGGTTATCATCCAGATCAGTCGTTATGTAGGCTTGAGCCGTGAACGTCTCAGGAATCTCAGTGATATATTTTTCGTTGACTGCCTGATGAGCCAGCAAGTCGCGATATGTTGCAAAATCGCGGCCAACCGTGGCCATGATTAACGGATCCCCACCGAGCAGTCGCAGGTTATATGCAATATTGCCGGCGCAGCCGCCAAACTCCTTGCGCATCTCCGGAACCAGGAATGCGACGTTGAGAATATGCAACTGGTCAGCCAGGATGTGCTCCTGAAAACGCCCGGGAAACACCATGATGTTGTCATAGGCCATCGATCCACAGATAAGTACTGACAATGCGATTCTCTCCTGGCAGGCCGTTGAAAAAGACTCAGGCCCGTGATGTCGGCGGTTGCCAACTCAGGTCTGGCTGTCGGGCTGCGCGAACGTCGTCGAGACGGCGTACCGGCAGGCTCACCGGGGCATCCTTGACCGCCTGCGGATTGGTCCGCGCCTGATCACGAATCTCGATCAAGGCTTCCGTAAAAGCGTCCAGGTCCTGTTTTGATTCGGTTTCTGTTGGCTCGATCAACAGGCACTCGGCAACCAGCATCGGGAAATAGGTCGTCGGTGCATGAAAGCCACGATCGAGTAGCGCCTTGGCGAAGTCCATCGCTGTAATGCCGGTCTCCCGGGCAATTCCCTTTAACGAAACAATAAATTCATGGCTCGCACGACGCTCCGGGTAGGCGATCTCAAAGCCCGCCTCGGCCAGTCTTACCATCAGATAATTCGCATTTAAGGTTGCAAATTCCGAGACTCGCCGCATTCCTTCGGCACCGAGCAGCCGCATGTAAATATATGCGCGCAGCAAAATACCCGCATTACCCATGAATGCCGACAGGCGCCCGATACTCTGCGGACGCTGTTGTTCCGTCAGCCAGAAATACTGCCTGGACCCCGACTCGTCCCGGCAACCGACGATCGGCACGGGTAAAAAGGGCTCCAGGCGTTGGCCAACACCGACGACGCCGGAACCCGGCCCGCCACCACCGTGCGGCGTCGAAAATGTTTTATGCAGATTGATATGAATGACGTCAAAGCCCATGTCCGCCGGAAATGCGCGTCCGAGAATCGCATTCAGGTTGGCACCGTCGTAATACAGAAGACCACCGGCGGCGTGTACTATTTCGGCTATCTCTCCAATCTGTCGCTCAAACACGCCCAGAGTCGATGGGTTCGTCAGCATGATACCCGCAGTCTCCGGGCCGACAGCCCGGCGCAGAGCATCCAGATCAACGTCACCATCGGGTCCGGTTGGAATTTCAACTGCCTCGCAACCACACATAGTCGCGGTTGCCGGGTTCGTGCCATGTGCCGCGTCGGGCACGATAATCTGGCGCCGTTGCTCATCACCCGCGGCACGATGATAAGCTCGTATCATGGTCACACCGGCGAACTCGCCCTGTGCGCCAGCCATGGGCGTCAGCGAAATCGCACTCATTCCGGTGACGGCTTTCAACATTTCCTGCAGTTCAAACATGCACTGCAGAAAACCCTGACCGCGCTCGACGGTACCCAACGGATGACGTTCGCTGAATTCCGGCAACATAGCGAGCCGATTGCAGATCCGCGGATTGTATTTCATCGTGCAGGATCCGAGCGGGTAAAAATTCGTGTCAATCGAAAAATTTCGTTGTGATAATCGAGTGTAATGCCGCACTGTCTGAAGCTCGGATACTTCCGGCAATCCCGGCGGTTGCTTTCGCAGAAACCCTGCCGGCAAATCGGGCGTACCGGGATCCGCTGATGCGTGCGTCGGAGCGCGGCGGCCCACGGCAGATAATTCGAAAATAACCGGTTCGGACATCTGCTTCACGCCGCCTCAGATTTTTTCATCACAGCTTTCATCGCCGCAACGTAATGATCGATTTCCTCTGCGGTCCGAACCTCGGTCGCACATACCAGCAAACTGTGACCGAGCTCCGGATAATCGACCGAAAGATCGTACCCACCCAGAATGTCCTGTTCGGCGAGAATTTTCAGTAGCGGCGCAATGGGCCGATCAAAGCTCAGGACGGCTTCATGGAAAAATGTGTCGAAAGCCAGGGAAACACCATTCAAATCTGTCAGTTGCCGCACCAATGACGCGGTATTCGCATGACACTGTATGGCCGTGCGTCGCAAGCCCTCACTGCCCATCAGGCTTAAATAGATCGTCGCCGCAGTCACCATCAGGCCCTGGTTCGTACAAATATTGGAAGTCGCTTTCGATCGGCGAATGTGCTGCTCACGGGCTTGCAGCGTCAACGTAAATCCGGGCTGACCGGACAGGTCGACAGTCCGTCCGACGATCCGACCGGGCATCTGCCGTATCAAATTCCTGCGACAGACCATGAAACCAAAATAAGGCCCTCCGGAGGAAATCGGCACACCCAGAGGCTGGCCTTCTCCGCAGGCAATATCCGCGCCGGCCGCGCCCCACTCCCCCGGGGGAGACAACAATGCCAGACTTAACGGATTGCAGACGCCGATAATCAATATGTCGTTGGAATGCGCCCAATCGGTAATCGCGTCAGGATCTTCTATAGTCCCGAGGAATGTAGGCTGCTGCAGGCAGACTGCCGCAAAATCCTGCCCATCGAATTGCTGCAGGACCGCAACATCCGTTTGCCCCTCATTATTAAGAGGCAATTCGACAAATTCGATGCGCTGGCCGGAAACAATCAGTTCGGCAACCGCACGATAAGTCGGGTGCATGCCATGGCTGACGAGTATTTTTCGGGATTTCGACTTGCGATTGCCCCGCACCGCCATGAGGCAGGCCTCCGCAAATGCCGTAGCTCCGTCATATAAGGACGCGTTTGAGACGTCCAGCCCGGTCAAGGTGACCATCATTGACTGGTATTCGTAAATCAACTGCAAGGTACCCTGACTGGCTTCGGCCTGGTACGGGGTATAGGCGCTGTAGAATTCACCACGCGTCGCAATATCCCAAACTGCGGCTGGAATGTAATGCTCGTACGCCCCGGCGCCGATGAATGAGGTCGCGCCACCATCTTGCTCTGCTCGCCCACGCATCAGTCGTGTAATTTCCGCTTCGCTCAGACCCGCGGTTATCCCCGGTATGGCATCACGACGCAACTTGGCCGGTATTTCGTCAAAAAGATCAGCCGTGTCGGCAACGCCAATGGCGGCAAGCATTTCTGCCACGTCCTGATCTGTGTGAGGAATAAAAGGCATGGCCGAGCCGGGCTAGTCAGGTTCCGCCAGAAACCGACTGTAGGCGTCCGCGTCCAGCAGTTCGTCCAGTTCCACAGTATCCGACGGAAGCAACCGGATCAGCCAGCCATCATCGTACGGGTCTTGATTGACCAGCCCGGGGCTTTCCTCCAGAGCAGTATTGACTGTAACCACCTCGCCGGCAACCGGGGCATTGACATCAGACGCAGCTTTCACGGACTCCACCACGGCACATGGATCACCGCGCTGAAATGACTGCCCTTCCTCAGGCACCTCAACAAATACCAATTCGCCGAGAGCCTCCTGGGCGTGATCGGTGATCCCAATCACAACTGAACCATCGTCCTCCAGACGCACCCAGTCATGATCGGTCGAATATTTTAGCGTTTCGGGTATTTCACTCATTAGTCATCACTCCGTGGGCACGAACTCCAAACCCATCACGTTAAATCTACAAGTATTCGGCCGTTGCGCACGAACGGTGGCCGAACGATTCTTGCCCGGCGTTCAGCATTCCTGATTTCGACCCGGCAATCACCAGTGGCTTCCCCTGGAATTCTTGCCAGGGCAATCGAACGCCGGATCGTCGGCGAAAAACCACCGCTGGTAATAATACCGTCTCCGGCCGGGGTGATTACGCGTTGACTATGTCGCATGATACCGCGATCTTGCAGAATCAGACCGACCAATTTTTCCCGGTCCTGCTGATTGCGCTGCTTCTCTAACGCGTGCCGACCGATAAATTCTCGCTCGCCCGGCTCCCACGCCACCGTCCAGCCGAGACCCGAAACCAGCGGAGAGGTTTCCTCATCCATATCCTGCCCGTACAGGCTTAAACCAGCTTCCAGCCGCAGCGTGTCGCGGGCACCAAGCCCACAAGGATTGATACCTGCCGCAAGGATGTCGTCCCAGAGGCGCAAACCGGGTTCGACCGGCAAGATGATCTCCCAACCATCTTCACCGGTGTAGCCTGTTCGGGCAACGAAGACCTCATTAATTTCAAGACACGCAAAGGTCGCGAGCTTCAGGGCGGATGCGCCCATGTCGCCAGGTAATAATGACGCTACGGCTGCGCAAGCATCCGGCCCTTGCACGGCTAACATGACCAGGTCTGCCCGCTCGTGCAACGCAAGTTCTAAATTCGCCGCCAGCGATTCCATCCAGGCAAGATCCCGTACCCGAGTCGCCGCATTTACGATTAGGCGGTACGTGTCACCAAGCTGTCGATAGGCAATCAGATCGTCAACCACGCCACCGTGATCATTTAGCATGCAGCTGTAAAGACCAGTGCCAGGGTCGGTCAGTTTCGCGATATCGTTGGCCAACAATCGACGCAGATAGGCGCGGGATTGCGCCCCGCTCACCTCTACGATCGTCATATGCGAGACGTCAAATACGCCGGCGGATTCGCGGACTTTCCGATGCTCGTCGATTTGCGATCCGTAATGCAGTGGCATAGCCCAGCCGGCGAAATCCACAATCTGCGCGCCCGCCGCAACATGCCGGCCAAAAAGCGGAGTCTTATTAGGCATAAACGTTTTTCAGGCGGCGAATGCTTCGCGCGCCAAAGCAACCTTTTCTTCTACGCTGTGTTCGCCCAACAGGTCTTCGATGCGTTCCAGGCGATTCTTCAAACCCACCTTATTGGCGATCTGGATATTCAGGCCCGGACGCGCGTTCAATTCCAGGATCAGCGGGCCCAGCGACCCGTCCAGGACAATATCCACTCCCAGGTAGCCGAGCCCGGTTAATTCGTAGCAGCGCGCAGCGAGCGTCAGAAAATACTCCCACTGTGGTATCGAAAGACCAGCAATGGTCTCTCCGGTATCCGGATGCTCATGAACAATGTCATTGTCCAGGACACCTGACGAAGTACGACCGTGAGCAAGATCAACCCCTGCACCCACGGCACCCTGATGTAGATTTGCTTTACCGCGAGATCGTCGCGTCGGCAATCGGACCATCGCCATGACGGGATATCCCTGAAATACCAGGACCCTGATATCCGGAACCCCCTGGAATGTAACCGGTGAAAACACCGGATCGGTCTCGACACGGTATTCTATGAGCGCGCGATCGCGACTGCCGACAAAACTGTACTGGCCACCGATAATGTTTGATACATGATGTCGAATGTCAGCTTCGCTGATGTAGTTCCCATCCGCCAGCCGATACAGCCCTTTACGACGGGAATTACGGTCAGTGACCACCAGAATGCCGTCTCCACCAGTGCCGTGGGCTGGTTTGATAACAAAGTCACGCCGCTGCCCAACGATGTCCGACAAGCGGCACACGTCATGCTGACTTGCCACGACACCGTAGAGTTCGGGCACCGCGATCCCGGCTTTCAAAGCCAGCTGTTTGGTTCGCAGTTTGTCGTCAACCAGCGGGTAAAATCGGCGTGGGTTAAACGCCTGAATCACGTTGGCATTGCGCTCGTTCAAGCCGAGCACACCATTTCTCCGCAGCGTGCGCGCCCAAGCCAACATCAATCCCGAACCCCTCTTAATTCACGGAATCGAAACAACTCCATCAAACGATAGCCCGTATATCGACCAATCAACAAAGTTGTAGCCAGCACCAGCAGAAGTACCTCCGGGAATACAAAAACCAGGTGCTTGACGAAATCCAGGTCCATAATCGCATAACAGGCTGCGGCGACAACCAGCGACCCCAATCCCTGCTGAATGGCTTCCTTTGATCCACGTTCTTCCCAAACCACCGACATGCGCTCAATCGTCATCGCCAGGATAACCATTGGAAACAAGGCAAGCGAAAGACCTGTCTCGAATCCAAGTTGATGGCTGATCACACTGATCGTCAGCATCAAAAGCACCACGATAATTAATACCGCGCTTAATCGTGGCACCAGCAGCAAGCGCAAATGCTCAAGATAAAAACGAAACAAAAGCCCCAGTGTCACCAACGAGGAAAACAGGAACACGCCCCAGAGCAGCCGCGTTTCACGAAACGCCAAGGCGATCAACACAGGCATAAAAGTCCCGAAACTCTGCATACCGATCACATTGCGCAGCAAGACCACGACTAGCGCCCCGATCGGGACCAGTAGCAATACGCTGTAAACCGCCTGTGTTTGAATCGGTAGTGAGAACAAAGAGATTTTCGCGACCGGTGAACGCCGATCTTCAGAGCGCCGCTTGGCGACCGTGATGGGACTCGTCACGTTGCTTTGCACGGAGAAGCGAACCTCTGCATCGCTGCCACCGTCGATTTTCAGCAGCGGGTCATCCCCACGCCACCATAAGAGAAAATTATCCGGCAAGCCCTGCTGCCCGGTCAGCGGATCGAAATACAACCAGCGCGTACCATCGTGGATCTCCAACCACGGTACAACCGGTGCCCTGCGCTGCTGTTCCTGCAGGTAAATACCGCGTATGGTTCGCGCCGGGATTCTCGCCGCAGCCAACAACGTCGTCGCGGTGCGGGCAAGATCCGCCGGCGTCCATGCGGGGCCAAGCAATAACTCGACATTCTGGTCAACACCCGGCCGTGACAACCGTTTTAACAGCTCCACCGTAAACGACGCAGGGTCCGCCGATTTATTGCCGACGTCTTCTACCAACACTTCCATCGCGGTGTTAAACGGCTCACCAAGTCTGGGAATTGGTGGGAATGGCGGCGTCGTGTCGCTTTGAATTCGTTTCGGATCGTTATACACGACGACACGGTAGTAAAGCGTTTGATCACCACGGGCGCGACGGCGTGCCCACTGCACCTGTCGCCCACCACTGACGTAGGTTGGCGTAAAACCGAATCCGCGCGACAGGAAATTTTCTTCCAGAATCGAGAATCCCGGCGTCAAACCTGGAATGTATAAATTGGCCTTTATCGGACCCGGGCCCGCCTCGAAATTCACCGTCACCTCGACGGTCCAGACCCGCGTCTGGGTATCCGGTTGCAACGGGAAACCGAGCACGCGCCACTTATATAGAAAGACGGAAGTGCCAACAGCGGCCAGCAGCGATGCAATTATCAAGACTCTGTAACCGCGCCCACCCATGCGGTCGTTCAACCTGCTGCCGCGCCTACCAGCGCTTCCACTTCGTCCGGTTGCCGGGGAAGATCCCGGGTCAGAACCTCATGACCGTCCCGCGTCACCAGAACATCGTCCTCGATGCGGACTCCGATTCCCCACCATCGTTTGGGCACGCCGCGACTACGATCGGCAATATAGATGCCCGGCTCAACCGTCATCGTCATCCCCGGTTCCAGTAACCGCCACTGGTCCGCCACTTTGTAGTCGCCTACATCGTGAACATCCATGCCCAACCAATGACCGGTGCGATGCATAAAGTATGGCTTGTAGGCCTGCTTCCGGATCAGGCTGGTTAATTGGCCTTTCAGCAGACCGATACGTCGCAGTCCCCGGGTAATTACCTTGACCGCGGCATCATGCGGTTCATTCCAATGGCGGCCGGGCGCAATATGGTCCAGCGCCGCCTGATGAGCTTCGAGGACAATTTCGTAAACGGTCCGCTGCGCAGCGGAAAACCGGCCATTCACCGGAAAAGTTCGCGTGACGTCCGAGGCGTAGTAATCGTGTTCACAACCAATATCCACCAACACCAAATCTCCATCCATCATCTGCCGGTCATTGTCGATGTAATGCAGAACGCAGGCATTCGGCCCGGATCCCACTATCGGCTGATAGGCCATTTGCATGCTATTGCGGCGAAATTCATGCTGGAATTCCGCTTCCAGCTCGAATTCATGCATGCCAGGCCGACAAACACCCATAGCACGCTTGTGCGCGCGGGCCGTTAATTTTGCCGCCCTGCGCATCGCGCTGATTTCCGCCCGACTCTTATACAGGCGTTGGTCGTGTAACAGGTGGTCCAGCGTAATAAACTCATCCGGTGTGTGGTGTGACCCGCCACCCCGACCACGCAGTTCTGATACCCAACCGATCAGGCGCTGGTCAAACTCCGGATGTATGCCAATCGAGTAAAAAACACGCTCGCAGCCCTCGATGATGCCCGGCAGAATCTCGTCAATATCAGAAAATGGAAATGCATCGTCGGCATCGAATTCGGCCACGGCACCATCTGGTCCAACCCGTCGACCATCCCAAACTTCACGCTTTGGGTCTCGTTCACGGCAAAACAATATATATTCACCACTCGACCGGCCCGGGGCCAGAACGGCAGCGGCCTCCGGCTCCGCAAAACCGGTCAAATAATAAAAATTGCTGTCCTGACGGTAGTAATACTCGACATCACGATTGCGCACTTTGACCTGAGAAGCCGGGAGTATCGCGATACCACCCTTACCCACCATTCGCATCAACTGCCGTCGACGCTTCGCGAATTCTTTTCGATTCAATCGCTGGCCCTCAATGCGCGCCGCCGCCTGTGGCTCGTGACCTTATAAGGTGTAACTCTTCGAACACCAGTTGTACGCTGACTCGCACGAATTCCACGACTTCCATATATGCAGCCTCGGCCTCGGCCTCGGCCTCTGTCTCATTCTCGGTAAATGCGACACGACTGATTTCGCTGAAATCCCGGATAATCTCCTGAGTCAGCCCCTCTTCCAGCAGCTGATTACGGTGTCCGGATCCGCCGCCGGTTCCCAGACCATGCAAGAACCCCTGACACCAAAGGCCAAGGTTCGCGGCGCGAAACTCCAGCGTTTCATCATCTGCAGGCAGAAGTAACGTAAAGGCCATCTCACCACCTTCGAGCCTGTTGAATGCCCGTTCCGCGAGACTCTTTAATAAGTCAGTCGCCCCATGCACTGCTTCAGCGGGGGCTTCGTCGCTCCCGTCGGCTAACACCTGAGTAACCCAGGTCGGGCCAGCATCATCACCCAGCAGACACAGCAATCCGCAAAGATCACCGTGAATTTCCGAAGGCTCACCCAGTGCTCTGACGCCGCGCAGCATCTGGTCTACCGCATGAAAATCAGCTGCCGACAGGATGTCCATAATTATTTGTGCAGCCGGGCTCAGCTCAGCGTGCCGAGAAACGGCCAGCGACAGGACGCTTTGCCGCCGCGCAGCTTGGCCTGGCTGGCGGGAACCACATCATTCTTAACCTTTCGGAATAACCCGTTTCGATCACTTTATCGGTACTCAGGATGCATTAATTTATGATCTGCCGGGCCCGGTCGGAGCATCGAATTGTTTAATTTGCACTCCCCGCAGCCTGACCGAAAATCGTTCATTTCCCCGCTTCCAGGCGCGTCTCCCGCGTATATTAGCATTCCGGCCAATGCGTGAACATTTGACCCTGATACTGCTCAGACACTATATTTAATATATGAGCAAATCACTCGATAAATCCTTTAGTCAGGAACTTCAGCGTTTAGAGCGTCGATTAGACGAACTCGTGGTAATAACTAATCAGCTGAAGGAAGAAAATCGCTCTTTAAAACAACGCCAGGACACTTTGATTGGCGAGCGGGCTACCCTGTTACAGAAGAACGAACAGGTACGCGTCCGTGTAGAATCGATGATTGGCCGCTTGAAAGCAATGGAGCACGGTTCATGACAGACATGTTTGCGCATGTGAATATTAAAATCCTGGAAAAGGAATACCAGATCTCCTGCCCAGCTACTGAACGCAAGGCCTTGGTGGACTCGGCCGAGCTGTTGAACATCAAGATGCGCGAGATTCGTGATAGCGGTAAGGTTGTCGGCCTGGACCGAATCGCGGTAATGGCGGCATTAAACATGGCCAACGACCTGATTGCTTCAAACGGGATTGGGGAAATTCTCGAAACCGATGCCAAAGCGAAGGTTCGTTCAATGCGCGAACGAGTCGAATCAGCACTACAGTCCGGTCAACAGCTGGAGCTCTAATCGTCCTGCCTGGCAGGCTGTTGATATTCATTTATTACTAATTGTAATAACTCAGACTTTATTTTACAGGCCCTGTAAGGCGAGTAACGCATAGATTCGCCGACTCTAAACGGCTCTGACCTGTTCAGGCCTTGTCTGCGGCATACCCTTTGCAGGGAATAAAGCGGACCGCAGGGAGCCATCCCAGCAAAGGGTATACCGCAGACAAGGCCGAATGCTGGTAGAGGATTTCGCTTGGTGGAGATTGGCTATTTCGGGAATGTGCCCGAGCTCGCGGCAGTTCGCCGGAGACTCTTTCCTTGGGATGGCTCCCTGCGGTCCGCTTTATTCCCGCGGAAAGAGTCTCCGGCGAACTACCTCCAACGGTGGATTCGCGAAGTGCGTTTTTCGCGTGATCGGACACCGTCTGTCCGATAAGATCTGAGTTTTCACAACTAATGCCGGCTGAATGTTGCAGCCACCAACAACTGCACACGTCGCAGTTTCCACTCTCACTTCAAGATATAATGTCCTCAGGTTCCTCCTGCGGTGTTCGAGGCGAACCTGGAAGACTTTCGACCCTAAATAATAGTATCGGGCTCAATAGTCTGTCGGCAGCTTTGTGCAAAACCGCTTTATGCGGATAGCCTGCCCTGCCACGGCTGATCCCACCTTTCTCTCTGGTTCGAGGGCGACGGTTCAACACGGCACAGGCGGGAGGCGCCTACTCTCACTAGCAGGCACCAATAGTTCTACTGGTTCATGAATGAGCACCGTAACTCTCCGCGCCTCTAATTTGGCGAGCAGAAAACAACTGTCTCCGGAAACAATCGCCAGTGCATCACTGGCGATCTCTGATCGACTGTGGCGGTTACCGCTGATGTCTCGCAGCCGCCGCATCGCCGCTTATTATTCAGTAGGCGGCGAAGTGGATTGCCAATTTGCTATCCAAACCGCCTGGGATCGTGGCCGCCATGTATTCCTGCCGGCACTTCACGGGCAAGAATTGGTGTTTGTACCGTATCTGCCTGACAGCGATTTTTTACGCAATCAGCACGGCATTCCGGAACCAATTTCTCCAAAAGGAGTTTTTTTTCGTCCCCGAGAAATGGATGTCGTATTCGCGCCACTTGTCGCATTCGACACAGACGGTAATCGAGTGGGTATGGGTAGTGGCTATTATGATCGTAGCTTCCGCTTTATGCGCCATCGAAAACACTGGACTCGACCACACTTACTTGGTCTCGCATACGAATTCCAGAAAGTCCCGCAATTAAAGGCATGTAGCTGGGATGTGCCGTTACACAGCGCCGTAACCGAGAAGCAAACTTATACTTTTTGATCGCTCGCACGAATCGTTTTCCCTCGACGCGACAGTCAAACATCAGCTGAATTTTCATCTTGGATCTTAATCCGCCAACAAGCGCAGTTCAGGCGGCGTAAATTTCCTCAAAAAGTCGGTGCGCATGCGCCTGCAGTTTTACTAGCATTTAATTTTTTCTTGTATATACTCGGCCCCGTTATCCCCGACACGGAGACTACTATGGCTAGAAAGACTGCATCCAGAAAGAAAGTTTCGCGTAAGAAGGCGAAGAAAAAGGTTGCGAAGAAACGGAAGGTAGTGCGCAAGAAAGCGCGGAAGAAAGCTACCAAGAAAAAGGCCAAGCGTAAGGTAAAGAAAAAAGCCAAGAAAAAGGCTAAGAAAAAAGCCAAGAAAAAGGTAAAGAAAAAAGCCAAGAAAAAGGCTAAGAAAAAAGCCAAGAAAAAGGTAAAGAAAAAAGCCAAGAAAAAGGCTAAGAAAAAAGCCAAGCGTAAGGCTAAGAAAAAAGCATCGCGGAGACGCTAGCGTCAACGCACCCTCCGCGTAAGGAGGTTATGACCATCGGAATGTGCCCGCCTCTGGCGGGCATATTTCTTTCCGGATCCTGGTATGGATAACCAGCAGCCAAACCTCAGGCTATAATCCGGACAAGCCCGTATCAGAGCGGTCTGCGGGAGCCGGGGGGAGGATAATGCATCACGGCGAAAAGAAGCGAAGAGCGGCCGAGGCAGCGCTGCAATGCGTTAAATCAGGCTCAATTCTGGGCGTTGGCACGGGCTCAACCGTGAACTATTTCATTGATCTACTGCCCGAGATCCGTGATCAAATCGATATCGTGGTCGCCAGCTCAGATGCGACGGAAAAGCGCTTGCGGGGGTTGAACTTCGAGGTCACCCAATTATCCGAAACCGGCGGCCTGGATCTGTATGTGGACGGCGCTGATGAAGCCAACAAGCATTTTCACCTGATCAAGGGTGGCGGCGGGGCTTTGACTCGGGAGAAAGTTCTTGCCAGTGCCGCGCGAGAATTCGTCTGTATTATCGATGATTCGAAGTGGGTCGGCGTGCTGGGCAAATTTCCGCTTCCCGTCGAAGTCATTCCGATGGCTCAGTCGTTTGTCGCACGACAATTTGTCAAGGCGCGCGGCCAACCCATCCTGCGCGAAGATTTTGTTACCGATAACGGCAACCACGTACTGGATATATATAACCTGAGTATTACCAATCCCGTCGAGATGGAACTTCGGTTCAGTCAGATTCCGGGTGTCGTAACGGTCGGTATTTTTGCGCATCGGCCGGCCGACAGGATCATAATGGCCGACGATAAAGGCAGCGTTCAGCAACTGGCAAGGACTTAATTCCTTGCGATCAAAAAGACCCGCCGCCGGCGGGTCTTTTATTTATGGCTGGGGGACCAGGATTCGAACCTGGGTTGGCGGAGTCAGAGTCCGCAGTCCTACCGCTAGACGATCCCCCAATTAGTTGTCGAATTATAGCGGTGAACCGGCACCATGCCGGGCGACTCCATAGTAAGACCGAGCGGCCTGTTAGCGTTTGGAGTATTGGGTCGCGCGTCGGGCCTTTCGCAGGCCAACTTTCTTACGCTCGACTTCGCGAGCGTCCCGCGTAACAAAGCCCGCCTTACGCAGAGCTGGGCGCAGACTTTCATCGTAGCGCATAAGCGCGCGCGTCAAACCGTGACGTATCGCACCGGCCTGGCCTGTCGTGCCACCACCCGAGACCCGGACCGTGACATCGAATTTGCCTTCCAATTGCGTCAGTTCCAGCGGCTGCCGGACTATCATTCGCGCGGTTTTGCGGCCAAAAAACAGGTCGAGGTCTCGTGAGTTAACCGTGATGCTCCCGGTACCGCTGCGCAAATACACCCTTGCTGTAGAGGATTTTCTGCGACCTGTTCCGTAATAGACGTCCATACTCATAGATATTTTGCTCGTTCAGACCGGGCTGATTCAGATTTCCAGAGCTTGCGGCTGCTGGGCTGCATGATTGTGATCGGGGCCGGCAAATACGCGCAATTTCTTGAGCATTACCGCTCCAAGCTTATTCTTTGGCAACATGCCTTTCACCGCCCTGGTGATCACCTGCTCGGGCGCGCTGGCCAACATCTTTTCCAGCGTTTTGGTCTTCAAGTTGCCAATATAACCGGTGTGGTGCTGATACAGCTTATCTTTAAGCTTGTTGCCGGTAACCCGAATTTTCTCCGCATTCACGACGACTATATAGTCACCGGTGTCTACATGCGGCGTGAATTCAGGCTTATGTTTACCGCGCAGCCGGGTGGCAATCTCGCTCGCCAGCCGGCCCAGGGTCCGCCCATTGGCATCGACAACGTACCAATCGTGAACGACTTCCTCGGGCTTTGCAGAAAATGTGCTCATTCTTGTTAAATCCGGTGTTGCTGCCAGCTTGACCGCCGAACGCGGAAAGGCGGCGATTTTACTGGGGTTGGCAAGCCTTTTCAATGCCGGGCCCGGCTGATCCGGCTCAGAAGGCCTATTTTAGCGAAAAAGACACAAACTTGTCCTTTTTTTGCCGCGCCCCGGCAGCGCGTCAGTAAGGTAACGATCGCATATAATTTTCACCATGAATCGCCTTCTCGATCGTTGTATTGAAGAACTCGATACGGCCCTCCGGGTCGTGACAGCACGGTCCCGGACCGAGCCTGCCGGCATGCCTGGACATCAGGATGCAACGGCCAAAGACGCGGTCACGCGGCTTTCGACTGCCGAACGAGGCAAATCCGCAAGGCTCATGCGAGTGAATCATTCCGGAGAAATTGCGGCCCAGGCGCTTTATCGTGGTCAGGCGTTCGTCACCAGGAATCATCAACTGCGCGCCAGATTCAAGTCGGCTGCGAAGGAGGAACACGATCACTTGCTCTGGTGCGACCATCGTGTCCGGGAGCTTGGCCATAACACGAGTCGGCTCAGCGCTCTGTGGTATAGCGGCTCCTTCATCATCGGCGCGCTGGCGGGTCTGGCAGGTGACCGTACCAGCCTCGGCTTCCTCGCCGAGACCGAAAAACAGGTTACCGAACACCTCGGTCGACACATGTCCCGTCTGCCTGAAAACGACGAGCGAAGCCAGCGCATCGTCGAGCAAATGCGCAACGATGAGCAGGCCCACCAGGATGCGGCGATCCGCGACGGGGGCACTCAATTACCAGAGACGGCCAAACGCATGATGCAAGGTGCCGCGAGAATTATGACGAGCGTCTCATACTGGATCTGACCCGAGACATCCATTTCGTCCAAAAAAAGGCCGTTTAATGCCCGTTGCCACTGTGACGCTACTCACAGGGATAGTGTGAACAGGCCTTCTCAAAGGTCACAATTTGCGCTCGAAGCACGCTCAGGCTGAGACACGGGTCACAAATTTGGCGACTGTCGTTGCATCTTATGTTCAACTCGGTATTAAATCGGCGCTGGGTTATTGGGGAGTACTAATACATGGCTTACAACAGCAAAACGTCAAGTGACATTCCTGCCATAAATCGGTTCCTGACTTACTGTCGCGTGCGGAACGTGCCGGCCAAAACGGTCATGATTCATGCAGGGGATTTACCAGATAGTCTGTACTACATTACTTCTGGATCAGTTGAAGTGATGATAGAAGACGAAGACGGTAATGAAATGGTTCTTGCTTATCTGAACAAGGGCCAATTTTTCGGTGAGATGGGCCTTTTTCACGAAGAGCCTGCCAGAAGCGCATGGGTACGTACCCGGGTTGCTTCAGAAATCGCTGAAATGACCTATCCGCGTTTCAGACAGATAGCAAGCGAAAGCCCGGGCCTGGTTTTCGAGCTGGCGACGCAGCTGGCGACGCGACTTGACCGCACCAACAAAAAGCTCGGTGATCTGGCTTTTGTTGATGTCACGGGTCGAGTGGCTCACGCGATTATGGATCTGTGCAACGAACCTGATGCAATGACGCATCCCGATGGCATGCAGATCAAGGTCAGCCGCCAGGAGCTCAGCCGTCTGGTGGGATGCTCACGTGAGATGGCGGGCCGCGTACTGAAGATCCTTGAGGAACAAGGCCTGGTTTCGGCGAGTGGCAAGACGATCGTCGTCTACAACGCCCGTCCGAAACAAACGATCAGCGCCGTAGCTGTATCATAAGGCAAACAGAGCCGCCGCCGTTGTCAACCATCCGGTTTGACTGCGGCGGCTAGTTCTTCTCGCATGGTAGCGATCGTGCTTGCATAGTCGTCACTACCGAATATTGCTGAACCGGCCACGAACATGTCGGCGCCGGCCTCGGCGACCGACCTGATGTTGTTCAGCTTGATTCCGCCATCCACTTCGAGTCGAATTTCCCGACTACCGGAATCGCCACTGGCTCGATCCAAGGCATTGATGCGATCTCGTATCGCGCGGATTTTAGCAAGACTCTCGAGAATAAAATTCTGTCCGGCAAAGCCCGGGTTTACGGACATCACTAATACCAAATCGAGTTTTGCAAGCGTGTAATCCAGGCTCGCCAGCGACGCGCCCGGATTCAACGCCAGACCCGGTCGACAACCCAATTCCCGAATTAAACCGATTGTTCGGTCAACGTGCTCCGAGGCCTCGGGATGAAAGCTGATATAAGTAGCTCCGGCCGCTGCGAAATCACGCACCAGACGGTCGACAGGCCTCACCATGAGGTGAACGTCGATCGGCGCGTCAATGCCATGCTCACGCAAAGCCGCACAAACCAAAGGGCCTATCGTCAGGTTCGGTACATAATGGTTATCCATCACATCAAAATGGATAACGTCGGCATCCGCCGCAATGACTGCTTCCACTTCTGCGCCAAGACGCGCGAAATCAGCCGACAAGATGGATGGGGCAATCAGAAAATCAGTCACGCATCGTTCTCTGTTTTGGAACCACGGACGAATATTAACTTGTTGCGAATGCTCCGTGCTATTTAATAGCACGATGTTCCTTGATCCGCTCGTACGCGGAGCGGATCTCACGAGTTCGCTCCTTCGCTACCTCCATCATCGAATCCGGCAAGCCTTTGGCGACCAATTTATCCGGGTGATGCTGATTCATCAGGCGGCGATAGGCAATTTTAACCTGCTGATCCGACGCGTCACTTTCCAGCCCCAGCGCTTTGTAGGCCTGTTCCAGGGCGTTTGCGTGGTGCTGGCCTGTTTGATATTTCCCAAAGCTGCGCTGCGCGCGTAACAGGGCCTCCAAATGCGCCAGTTCCACGCGCCCGATGCCTAGCAGCTGTGCAATACGCCACAACAGCTGCCGTTCAGCTGCCGTTATGCTGCCCTTGCTAACGGCCATATCCATCTGGATTTCAAGAAACGCGCGAATCAATTCAGGCTGGCCCGAGCAGGTCTGACGCAGCTTCGCCACCCGTTCGTCAATGTTCGCATCGGCGCGTTTGCCAGCATTAAACAGGTCAATCGCCTGCCGGACGTCTTCGGGCCGTAGCTGCATGCGATGCATCACCGTACGCGCGGCCTGAATCTCTTCCTCTGAAACGCGACCATCCGCTTTCGCCAGGTGCCCCATGACCAGGAAGGTTGTCTCAAAGAAGACCCGTTGCCGCTCGGCACTGGAAGCCGCTCCCGCGAACGGGCCCGAACCCGTATTCAGGCCACGATCGAACTGGTGACCAAGAAAGCCACCGAGAAGGGCCCCGATCGGACTGCCGCCGCTGACGATAAAACCGGCAATCGCGCCACCAATTTTCCCCACCCAGGTCATACGTCTACGATCAGATATGGAAAGTTCAAAAAAATTATTTTCAATATGGGTCCCGCAAGAACGAATCGCGCCAGCGCAAAATGTACCACGCCAAAAACCAACTCACGCAACGATCATTTGTCGATGTTATTGCCAGCACTCCGTCAATATCACCTTGACGAAGTGCTAGAATACCCGATTTTTATGGCGGACCTGCCGCTCAGGACAATGAGAAACCAGGAAAGTGCCTGACGCTTTATTCGAATCCAGATTGACGACCCTGACACGCATCAGCCAGGGCAAGGTGCGGGATATCTATGCGGTGGACGAGGATTACCTGCTGATTGTCACCACCGATCGTATCTCCGCGTTCGATGTGGTTCTGCCTGATCCGATCCCCGGTAAAGGTGAAGTACTCACCGAATTGACAAATTTCTGGTTCGAACGAACTTCAGCCATCGTTGCAAACCATCTCGTCGATCTGCGCCTCGATGAAGTTATCATCGATCCCGTCGAGCGCCGGACGGTGGAATCTCGCGCGACTGTAGTCCGGCGTCTGCAACCGTTGCCCATCGAAGCCGTGGTTCGTGGTTACCTGATTGGATCCGGCTGGAAAGACTACCAGGCAACGGGACAAGTTTGTGGCATTCAGTTACCCGCCGGATTACGGCTTGCCGCCCAACTGCCAGAGCCGATCTTCACGCCGGCGACCAAGGCCGAGATTGGTGCGCATGATGAAAACATCAGCTTTGCGCAAGTGGAGGAATTAATCGGCGAGGACTTGGCGACACGCGTCAAGAACCTGGCGCTGGAAATCTATTCGCAGGGTGCGGCCTATGCGGCCGATCGCGACATCATCGTCGCGGATACGAAGTTCGAGTTCGGCCTGGATAATGCCGGAGAGCTATTTCTGATCGACGAAGTTCTGACACCTGATTCATCCAGATTCTGGCCCTTATCCGAGTATGCGCTCGGCATAAGTCCACCCAGTTTCGATAAACAGTTCGTTCGTGACTACCTTGAAACGCTGGACTGGAATAAACAGGCGCCGGGGCCAAGCCTGCCAGCGGATATTATTGAAAAAACCGTTCAGAAATATCGACTTGCCGTTGATATGATCAAGGGTCCGCCGGCAGGTAAATAAAACCCGCACTGGCCCCGTACCGTTTTCTGTTAGTGTCCGGTCGCGGAGCCAGCCGGCTGGTAAACTTATCTCCGCGACAGGACACTCACTTTGCCCTACCGGAGGCGTGGAGATCCCCTGCTGATGAACGCGATCAGTAAAAAACTCGAAAGCCTGTTGTGGGACCCGCGACTCGATAATCTCCCATGGGCGGCGGATAAAGCTGTCAAACTGCTTCGATTTCTCTACGCCGTGCTGCGCGATATTGTCGCCGGCAACTTGACGCTGCGCGCCATGGGCCTGGTGTACATCACTATCCTGTCAATCGTGCCGGTCATCGCGATCAGTTTTTCCATCCTCAAGGGTTTCGGTTTTCACCGGAAGCTCGAACCGTTTTTATACAACTTCCTGGAACCACTCGGCGAGAAAGGTATAGAGCTCACCGATCAGGTCATGGGCTTCGTCGAGAACGTACAGGGTGACGTTCTCGCCGGTGTTGGCCTGATATTGCTATTCGTAACAGCTGTTTCGATGGCACAAAAAGTCGAGGACAGTTTCAACTTCGTGTGGCGCGTCGATCGCCCGCGTGGTCTGGCGCAGCGCTTGAGTGAATACCTGAGCCTGATTGTGATCGGACCGGTTGTCATGGTCACGGTCCTGGCGCTTATCGCGGGCATTAAAAACACTGCGCTGGTACAGAATATCGTAGGTATCGAGTCCATTGGCGAAACGCTGCTGATGTTCGGGAAACTAGCGCCTTACGTGCTGGTGGTATTGGCATTCACGATGATTTACTGGTTTCTGCCCAATACGCGGGTCAGATTTTACGCGGCGTTGCTGGGCGGTCTGATAGGCGGAGTTCTATGGGCTGGAACCGGCATTGTCTTCGCCACGTTCGTCGCATCATCCGCCCGCACAATAACGATTTATGCAACGTTCGCCATTGTGATCCTGGCACTGATCTGGCTTTACCTGTGCTGGCTGATTCTGTTGATTGGCGCACTGGTCTCGTTTTATGCGCAGAATCCGGAGCACCTGCGCATCGGCTATCGCTCAATATCCATGGGTAGCCGTCAAAGAGAACTGATCGCCTTCAGCCTGATGATCGAAGCGGCGACCGCCTTTCGCGATGGCGCAAGCCAACCGACCGTGACAGACGTCGCCGGCAAGTTGCGGCTCCCGGGCATGTTGCTGGCACCGATCGTCAATCGCTTGGTCGCGGCCGGCCTATTGTCGCGAACCGGTAAGGACCAGCTGTTTCCGCAGCGCGATCCTAACGGAATTTACCTGAAGCAAGTCATTAACGCCGTTCGTGAACCGCAATCCACTGATGTTTTTCCGGAAGGCCGCTGGCCGGAACTGGTGGTTAATATCAGCAGCAGCGTAGATTCGGCCCTGGACGAGGCTTTGGCCCACCAATCGCTCTACGATCTGCTGGAGACAGAGAAATCAGAGCCGGATAAGTTGTGAAAACTCAGATCTTATCGGACAGATAGTGTCCGATCACTCGATGAACAGACTTCGCAAAGCCACTATTGGAGGCAGTTCGCCGGAGACTCTTTCCCAGGGAATAAAGCGGACCGCAGGGAGCCATCCCAGGGAAAGAGTCTCCGGCGAACTGCCGCGAGTTCTGGCACATTCCTGAAATAGCCAATGTCCACCAGCCGAAACTGTCTGCCAAGTATTCGGCCTTGTTTGCGGCATACGCTTCGCAGGGATGGCTCCCTGCGGTCCGCTTTATTCCCTGCGAAGCGTATGCCGCAAACAAGGCCTGGCCAGGTCACGACCGTTCGGCGTCGGCGAACCAAGGCGTTATCCGCCTTACAGCACCGGTAAGATTAAGTCTGAGTTATTACAGATAAGGCAACGGGCATTGAGTCAGTTTCCGGCTAGAGTTAATCCGTCTACAAGAACTGAACCGGTGCGGATGCCACCGCGACAATCCCGGTCATTACCAATCGCGACGATGTTGCGGTACATGTCGCGCAAATTACCGGCCACGGTGATCTCATTCACCGGATATTGAATTTCTCCATTCTCCACCCAGAAGCCGGCCGCGCCACGAGAATAATCGCCAGTCGTGGAATTGATGCCATGTCCCATTAATTCGGATACAACAAATCCCCGATCCATTTGCGCCAATAGCTCTGCAAAACCCTGCCCCGTATCGCTGACGACAAGATTGTGTATACCGCCGGCGTTCCCCGTGGTTTCCATCCCGAGCTTTCGCGCATAGTAGCAGCCGAGAATATAGCCCTTGATAACCCCGGCATCGACCAACGTACGGTCATGCGTGGCAACACCATCACCGTCGAAAGGCGCACTCGCCAGGCCCTTCGCCAGATGCGGCAATTCCTCCATCGACACGAGATCCGCAAAAACCTGGGTATCCAGGCTGTCCAGCAAAAATGTCGCTTTGCGGTATTGCGCGCCGCCGCTTATGGCGCCGAGAAAATGGCCGAAAAGTCCACGCGCCAGCCTGGCTGGAAACAGCACGGGCGATGACCGGGTTTCCAATTTGGTCGATCCGAGCCGCCGAACAGTTCGATCCGCGGCTTCCCGACCGACGACCGCTGGTTCCGACAATTCCGCTGGGTCACGCGCGACCGTGTATTCATAATCCCTTTCCATCTGTCCGTTTTTGGCAGCCACAACTGCGCAAGACAGGCTGTGCTGAGAAGTTCGGTAACCTTCCAGAAAATCGTTGCTATTGCCATAGACGCTGCAACCCGAGGAAGTACTCACTGTCGCTCCCTCGGAGTTAGTGATTCTCGAATCGCTGTCGAGAGCCGCCGCTTCGCAATCAGTGGCCAAAACAATGGCCTGCGGCGGCTCAATCGACCACGGATGACACAGGTCCAGATCGGGAATCGATCGTGCCAGTCGATCGGCATCGGCAAGACCGGCGCAATCATCCTCGGCTACATACTTGGCCAGACCGCAGGCCCGACGCACGGACTCTTCAAGCGCTTCAACACCGAGATCCGATGTGCTTGCACTACCCTTGCGCTGACCAAAGTACACGGTCAAGCCAATGCCCTGATCGCGGTGATACTCCAGCGTTTCGACTTCACGCATACGAACCGTAACCGATAAGCCGGAGCTGAAGCTCGCGCTGGCTTCCGCGTCGGATGCGCCCAGTTCCCGGGCCAGTTTCAACACCCGCTCGACGCGCTCTTTCAATGTCTCGATTCCGGGTTGCTGCGAATTGTTCATTGGTAGTCGCTTGGCACAAAAATGCTATTACTCCGTCAAGGTGATATCGGCGGGTTCAGAGCCTTGACGGAGTACTAGTCTAACCCGGACCGACGGAGTCATTCACAGTTTCATCGCAGTTCGGTAGAATCCCCCGATGGAAGCAATCGTCGGCATCATCATGGGCTCCCAGTCGGACTGGGAAATCATGTCCAACGCATCAGCAACCCTCGATACACTCGGGATCGAGCATGAGGTGAGAATAATTTCGGCTCATCGCACGCCGGATTTGCTATTTGAATATTGCAGTAGCGCCCGGGAGCGGGGCCTCAAGCTACTGATCACCGGCGCGGGTCTCGCAGCCGGTTTGCCCGGCATGGCTGCCGCAATAACCTCTCTGCCAGTGCTTGGAGTGCCTATGGAATCCAAGGCACTCGGCGGCATGGATGCGTTGCTGTCAATGGTTCAGATGCCGGCAGGAATTCCGGTCGGGACGCTTGCCATCGGCAAGGCGGGTGCGGTCAACGCAGCTCTGCTGGCCGGCGCGATTATCGGCCTGCAGGATGGTGACATCCGCGACGCCGTCGACGCGTATCGCGAGCGACAATCACAAAAAATCCTGGAATTGTCCGACCCGCGTCGCTGATGTGGCAGTGCCAGGCTGGATTAACCTGTGCCACCAACGGTCAGCGCATCCACTTTCAGCGTCGGCTGACCTACGCCTACCGGGACGGACTGGCCTTCCTTGCCACACACGCCGATACCGGTATCAAGCTCGAGATTATCGCCAACCATCGATACCTTGCGTAATACGGACGGGCCATCGCCTATCAACGTCGCGCCCTTCAACGGCGCGCCCAGCTTGCCGTTTTCGATCAGATAAGTCTCACTTGCGGAAAAAACAAATTTTCCTGAAGTAATATCGACCTGGCCACCACCGAAAGTTTTGGCAAATATACCCTTGTCTACCGACGCAATGATCTCGTCATGGGTATGCGGACCCGGCAGCATGTAGGTATTCGTCATTCGTGGCAGTGGCATATGCGCGAAGGATTGCCGGCGCCCGTTACCCGTGGATTGCACGCCCATCAGTCGTGCATTCATCCTGTCCTGCAGGTAGCCTGTTAACTTGCCGTTCTCAATCAGAACAGTCTCTTGCGTCGGCGTGCCCTCGTCATCCACATTGAGAGAACCCCGCCGACCTTCTATCGTGCCGTTGTCCACAACAGTGCATAGCTCAGACGCAACCTTTTGTCCCATCAAACCGGCGAATGCAGACGTACCTTTGCGATTAAAGTCGCCTTCCAGCCCGTGACCGATCGCCTCGTGCAATAACACGCCTGGCCAGCCCGGACCCAGGACGACCACCATTTCTCCAGCGGGCGCCGGAATTGCATCAAGATTCACCAGCGCCTGCCGAACGGCTTCCCGTGCATACTCCATCGGCCTGTCGCTCTGGGTAAAATACTCGTAACCGTATCGCCCTCCGCCACCACTGTAGCCTTGTTCACGCTTACCGTTGTCTTCAACCATGACCGTTACATTCACGCGCACCAACGGCCTCACGTCAGCCGCCAAGACGCCGTCACTGGAACACACCAATATCACATCGTGCACGCCAGCCAAATTGGCTATGACCTGTGTGACCCGCGGGTCGAGTTTCCGCGTTTCCCGATCGATGTCCTGCAGGAGTTGGACTTTTTCGGCTTCGGTTAACGTGGGGATCGGATCTAACGGTTGATACAGGGAATGCCCCGTGCGTGGCGCTGCAATCTGAACCTGCCCCTGCGAACCACGGCGCGCGATTGCGCTGGCGGCCTTGGAGGCTTGCATCAGCGCCGGCAATACGAGTTCATCGGAGTAGGCAAAGCCGGTCTTTTCCCCGGCCATCGCACGCACGCCGACGCCTTGTTCGATGCTATAGCTACCTTCCTTAACAATGCCGTCTTCGAGCAACCAGGACTCATGCCGACTGACCTGAAAATACACGTCAGCATTGTCGACGCCACCGCACATCAGCGTATTCAGCGCCCGGTCCAGATCCGCCTCCAGCAGGCCCGTAGGTACCAGCAGGGCCTGTTTTGCTATTTCAATAGGGTCATGGTTCATAGTCGGAAACTTATAGGCGTCGGTGTAACAAAGCCGGGAATTTTTCCCTAATGCTGTTTAATCGATTCAGGTCGATCTCGCTGTTGATACTATCCACGGCATCATCGAGCACGTCTAATTTCTGTCCCCACGGGTCGACAATCATCGAATGACCCCAGGTGCGACGGCCTCCCGGGTGCATGCCAGTCTGAGCAGCCGCCACCACGTAACAGAGATTCTCGATGCCCCGCGCCCGCAACAACAATTCCCAGTGCGCCTGTCCCGTTGCAAATGTAAACGCTGCCGGAACAGCCAGAATATCCATCCGCTTACCGGACTGAAACCGGAGCATTTCGGGGAATCGAAGATCGTAACATACAGCAATGCTTAATCCGCCCCAGGGCGTATCGAGCAGCACAGGTTCGTGACCTGGCATCGTATGCGTAGATTCACGATAACTCTCCTCGCTGCCAGGAATAGCGACATCAAATAGATGGATCTTGTCGTAACGCGCCACCCGACGGCCCTGGTCGTCGAAAACCAGGCAGGACGCAAATGGACGTTGTGGATCGTCGCCCTGTAACGGTACCGTACCCCCAATAATCCACATTCTATTGCGCGATGCCGCCGTGCTCAGGCAATCCTGAATCGGTCCGGCACCATCCGGCTCGGCGATGCCGACACGATAAGATTCATCACCGCCCATTCCCGCAAAATTTTCCGGCAGCACCGCCAGAGCTACGCCGTCGTCCGCAGCACAATCCAGCATGTTCGCGGCCATGCGAAGGTTTGCCGAAACATCGTCCTGCGAATTCATCTGAATGGCGGCAAATCGAACGTGGCTCATTCTTTCAAAGTCTCGGTAATCGATTCCGACAAAAATTTGTCGCAGTTGCGCAATGGCGCGACATTCAGTTCGTCACCCTGGATCCGCCTGACGTCCGGGTCGTCCCACCCACCAGAAATCCGATAATATGATTCGCCCAGTACGCTTAGCGGTTTGCGAAAAATCTGCGAGAAGATCAGCACTGCAGCGCCGACGGCTGGACCTCCAACGACGGTACCGCCGAGGGCAAAAAGATTGGACACATGTGGCCGAATCACCGCAAGCTGGTCATAATCCTTAGCCTCGAATCCGGTCCGTCCAACAACACCCACGTCCGCCACCGAACCCTCTAATCCAAGATTGCAGGTATAGGCGTTTCCGTCATCGATGGTGAAATCGCCCTGCAACGTATCGAAGGCCAGGCCATCGTCGAACACATCGCTGAAATCCAGGGCAAGGCGGCGTGGCAAGGCCGCGATGCTGACAATGCCAAGAATCCGACCGGTACCCGGCTCAATATCCAGCAGAGCGCCATCTTTCATCGCGACGTGGAATTCGCCATCAGCGCGCTGCAGAAAGTCGGCGCTCGGTGAACCAAGCCAGGTAATGTCGGCACTGGCTTTTATCGTCTTACCGCTTATTACGCGTTCGTAACCCAGATCTCTCAAAGTTGCTTCAATGTCGGTTCCATCAAGACTGAACTGCAAGCGGCTCTGTTGCAGGGTGTCGTCGTTCGGGTGCACGAGCCAGGCACCATCGCCTTCAATTCCGAAAAATTCCGCCTGGGTTTTGATTGGCTCAGCGACGACTCCGGAAGGTACAGACTTTATTTCGGCATACAGAGATCCGAATCGCATGTCTCCCAACGCAAAATCAACGACATTAATCGTCGTCGATAGAATGGAGCGCGGATCCTGCTGACCCGTATCCACGGACTCACTTTCCAGCAGCCACAAACGATCCATGTCCAGCACAATTGGACGATCTGCGGACAAATCCAGCGGCACGCTGATCCGACCGACGATGTTCGGACTGCTTAAAGCAATTTCCCAATCTGCTCCACCACGAAAGGCCTCGACTTCAACGTCGGGAAAAATCTGCCCGAAGAGGGATAACCGGTCTATATCGAGGACAGCTTCGCGGTACAGTTCTTGCCACCCCGCATCACCATCGTCCCCGCTCAAGGCGAGCCAGTCATCAAAACGCAGCATTTCCAGATGGCCGGATAACTCCACGCCGGGCTCGACCGGTAATATCGCGGCCGCCGATCCTGCGTGAACCGCACCGCGTTGGATCCGCCAGCGCTGCTCGGTGGATTCCAGGCGCAGCGCCCATGTCAAGTCTCGCCGCAACCGCCCCGATACCTCGAGCACGCTGTCTGCCGGGAACGCTACATCCAGCTGAAGAGCTTGAGAACTGTCGGCAACTTTTGCCAGCGGTGCCGGCATGCGACTGGTTACACCGATTAAATCGGAGTGCACGAGGATATGCAGCGGTGTAATGTTTTCATCGCTCCGTACAGGGAATAAAACCACGGCACGCCAGTCGATCGACCCATCGAGTCGTTCGGAAAACGGAAGCTGCAGGGTTTCCATCCAGCGCGCGACCGGCGTTTCCCCCGACACCCTGGCAAGATGTTTATATGGACTATCGGGCGTAACCACCGGTCGAACTTGAATCGATACCGGTTCGCCTAGTAATTCGGCCGTTAAACCGTCAGCGTAGAACTTCGTGTTTTCGATAACCACCGAACCGCTTACACCGCTGAACCCGAATCCGATGTCTTCCAGGCCCACTAAAACATCCTTTGCCGCCAATTCGAGATTCAAGTCGTATTCCTTCAGCTGCTTCAGCGGCAGCAGGAACTGCAAATCCAAATCAACCGGCCCTGCGCCAGTTACCTTCGCAAATTTCGCGCCCAATACATTATTAATCGGCGTGGCTCGTATAAATCTCAGAATTTCATCGAGATCAGCCGCTTGCCGACCCGATATATCGATCAGGCCGTTGCGAAGATCCGGAATAGTTACAGTCATGTTGCTCATCGATATTCCACCGATGCGGCCCTGGTTGCGCACGGAAGTCAGGCTGACGCCGTCAAAAATGATCTGCCCGTTCAGGTTTTCGACACGTGGCCAGTTGTCGGCATAGTCGAGGATGCCTTTTTCAAAATCCAATTCAATTCGAAATACTCCGTCGCCGCGCGGGAATGGAAATTCCCGTAGCGCACCGCGAAGCTCGATCTGTGCCCCGTTAACACGCCCGTCAACAATGGCCCGGTTCAACCAGGCGCCGATTTTCGGTGAGAGTTTTTGCATTGGCAGGTAAGGAATCACCGCCCGCGCTTCGGTCGCTGTCGCAAACCCGGTCAAATCTATGTAAGGGGAGCTACCATCGCGCGGCACGCTGAGTTCAAATCGAGAATTGGCCGTGATGAATGGTGTACGAATCTCGACATTATCGCTGAGCACCCTGATTTGATCGGTCGTGACCCGCCAAACCATGAAGCCTTCAATGCTATCAGCCCCAATTTGCCCGGCGAACAGGGTCGGCAGATCCAGTGTCAGGTCCGTACTGTCAATTTGCAGGCGCCCGCCTTCCTGATCGGCAACCACCGACCCGCTCACGCCAAGAAACCCTTCACCCCCTCCGAGGCCCGAGACGCCCAATTCAGCGAAGTCCATTTCCAGCTCATATTCGGCAGGACCATTCGCCTTGAGGCGAAGATCCAGATTGACGTCACTGAGATCTCCACGAACATCGCTTACGAGCATCGATGTGCGCACGTCATCCGATGCAAGACCCAGAATGATCGGATACCAATCATGCAGCCGGAAAAAACTCGCCTTGGCCAGCACTCCTGTCGATGCGCCGTTGGTGGCTGTTGTATACGCCAGAGAAAAAGCACTGGTTGGCGAAGCCTGATTACGGCGCGTAATCTCCAGGTCATTGCCCGCCAGAACCCAGCCACCATGCTTAATTCCCCACTCGAATTCCCCACTAATCAGCTGATAGGCTTCAACGTTCCCGTCGGCCGTGGGCAATTCAATATCGGTTAAATCTATTTCGGCGGTTATGCTTTGCGGCTTCATGCCTGCAAATTTTCCCCAGACCACCACATCGCCGCGGGTATTTCGAAACGGCACTTCCATATCCAGCCAGAATTCCAGAAGTCGCCCCAGCTGTAATTCTTCGGCGGCAAGGTATACATTCCAGATATTGGCGTCTTCGTCCGGCCCATCTTCAGACAGGGATTCGGTGCGCAACAAGGCGGCCGGGAGATCCAGAGACAATGCGGCCCGGCCACCGAACTCACTGGCCAACAACAACTCTCCGTCCAATGCAATACCAGCCTCGGATACCCGCAGGTCTAACTGATCAACGGCAAAGTTCAGCTCCATATCCCCTCGCCGGACATCCTTATAGGCTACGGCGATATCGCTTAATTCAATCCGCAGATCAGGTAGCCCCTGCATTTGATCCAGATCCGTATCAAATTGAATCAGCTCGTCAATTGGCCGCCCCTGGATCAGGATAGCGCCGATGGCATCCCGCTGTATCTCCAGCCGCGTATTTTCTACGCCAATTCGACTCAGGGTAAATTCCTGATCGCGTAACAGATGCATCAGACTGATGCCGACCGTCAACGTATCGGCAATGAATACCGGCTGTTGGTCCGCTTGCGCGGTGATTGTGACATCGAAGAAACGTAGCTCGGGACCCGCGATTGGCCAGCTCGCACTGATGTGCTGAAACTCAACTCTGAACCCGGTTGCCTCACGTGCCCAGCGGCGGATTTCACCCTGATATTCAGGCACCATCGGCAATAACAGGCGCGCGATTCCTACCAGGATCGCCAATAACATGACGCCTGCCGCCGCAATATAGGCGAACCATCTCAGAATTCTGCCGATCATGAACCTATCTCATCGAAAACAACGAACCAGCCTACATCAGCACGACATCGAATCGCTCCGGAATGAACATCGTCTCGGTCTGCAGCCTGATCGGTGTTCCGGTTCTTTCCTCTAATTCAGCGAGACTGGCGGACTCTTCATCGAGTAATAATTCCACAACATCCTGGTGAGCCAGCACCACTAATTCTTTGAACTTGAACTGCCGATGCTGACGTAGTATTTCGCGAAAGATTTCATAGCAAACCGTTTCCGGTGTTTTCACAAATCCGTTGCCGTCACAACTTGGACAAACGCCGCACATGATATGTTCCAGGCTTTCACGCGTTCTTTTTCGAGTCATTACAATCAGACCCAGCGCCGAATGCTCACTGATTTGCGTACGGGCGTGATCATCGGACAATGCCATCTCCAGCGCTTCAAGCACCTGTCGTCGATGCCCCTCTTCTGCCATGTCAATGAAATCTATAATAATAATTCCACCGAGATTTCTGACTCTGAGTTGTCGCGCGAGCGTTACCGCTGCTTGGAGATTGGTTCGAAATATCGTGTCCTCGAGATTTAGATGGCCGACATAAGCCCCGGTATTTACATCAATCGTGGTCATGGCCTCTGTCTGGTCAAAAATAAGATAGCCGCCCGATTTGAGCGTCACTTTGCGCTTCAATGCCTTTTCAATGTCTTCCTCGACACCGTAAAGATCGAGTATGGGCCTTCCCCCGGAATACATCTGAATGACCGGAGCTATCTCAGGCACAAAAGTCTCCGCAAAGTGTTTCAGGCGATCGCACTCCTGCTCAGAGTCGATCTGGATGCGCTCTACTTCCGAACTGACGACATCACGAATTACCCTTTCGCCCACTGACAGATCTTCATGAACCAATTGGCCGCCAACGCCATCTTTTGCTTCTTCGAGAATGATCCCCCATAGCTTGTGGAGAAACAGCATGTCAGCACGTAGTGCTTCCACGCTTGCGCCTTCCGCGGCGGTTCTTATGATGTAGCCATAATTCGTTTCGTCGGGGATCATTTCCTGCAGAACGTTCCCCAGCCGCGTCCGTTCTGCTTCATTCTCGATGCGCGACGAAATACCAATTTTTCCACCTTGCGGCAACAAAACCAGATACCGGGAAGGAATGGTGAAGTTTGTTGTCAATCGCGCGCCCTTGGTGCCGAGCGGATCTTTCATGACCTGCACCGGAATCTCTTCACCTTCGCGCAGAAGACCACGTATCCCCGTTTCATCGGCGTTTTCGTTTTCGGAATCCCCGCCAGCCAATCTATAAATATCCGAGGCATGCAGAAAAGCTGTCCGCGCAATACCAATATCTATAAATGCTGCTTGCATACCGGGAAGTACCCGGGAAACCTTGCCGATATAAATATTACCGATCAGTCCCCGGCGTGACATGCGTTCGATCAGCAAGTCCTGCAGAACACCATTTTCGACTAATGCAACTCGAATTTCACGAGTTGTGATATTTATCAATATTTCCTGGCGCATGATCCTATAAAAAACGAAAACCGAAATCTGTCAGCAAGTGCGCTGTTTCAAACAAGGGCAGGCCCATCACGCCCGAATAACTGCCGTGGATTTCCTCGATCAAGACGGCGCCCAGGCCCTGAATTGCGTAGGCTCCGGCTTTGCCCGCCGGCTCCCCAGTCTGCCAGTAATTGATCATTTGTGCTGTTGAAATCGGCTGAAATCGTACCCGCGTTCGACTCAATCGACCGGCTTCTTTCGATCCGTCCAGCGCGGTTATCGCTGTTAACACCTCATGTTCCCGACCGGATAATGCCGTCAACATACGAACTGCATCGTCCTGGCTGGACGGCTTGCCAAAAATATCATCGTCAACCACGACCGCTGTATCGGCGGCCAGAACGGGCGCATCGGCAGGTTCTAAAGTCGCCCACGCCTGACGCGCCTTCTGCAAGGCAAGTCTGCGAACATAGTCAGCGCCCGTTTCACCGATCTTCGGAGATTCGTCCAGATCCACCGGCAAAACCTCAAATCTCAATCCGAGCTGCGTTAGCAATTCACTTCGACGCGGTGAGGCCGAAGCCAAATACAGAAAATCCGGGCTCTTGCCAACCATCGTGCTAACCGATGTTACGAACGGTGATACGGATGCCCCTGTAAAATGGTCCACGCACGATACAATTGTTCCACAAGCACCACGCGAACCAACCCGTGCGGCAGGGTTAAACTCGACAAGGACCAGAGCCGATCAACTTTTCTTTTGCATGCATCCGTTAGTCCGTCCGGCCCGCCAATCAATATCGCCACATGTGGCACCTGGTTCAGCCATTTCCGCATTTCATTCGCCAACTCCATCGAGCTGAACGCTTTACCCGATTCATCCAGGGCGATCGTTAAATCTGCGCCGGCAGCTTTTTTGAGCAGATTCTCGGCCTCCTTTTCCCTGGCTGCTTCGACAGCGCCACGCACGCTTCGCGTGCCGGCTTGAATTTCCGTAACCCGCATTTGAATCTGTACAGGCATGCGCTTGCTATACGTATTGACACCGTCATATACCCATCCCTGCATGCGAGTGCCCACCGCTAATATTGTTATTCGCATAGACTCGCTTCAGTGAGTCGACCCATGACCAACCCCTGTTACACCGGAATGCTCCTGCATGTCCCAAAGATTCTCCAGCTTATAGAAGTCCCGTGTAGCCGCTTGCATGACATGTACCACAACATCGCCAAGATCAACCAGCACCCACTCGCCATATTCATGACCTTCGATTCCCAGAGCGCCATGCCCTGCGTGCTTGGCTCGGTCGACAACGCGATCAGCGATAGAACGCACATGCCGGTCGGAAGTGCCAGTGGCTATCACCATGAAATCCGTAATCGACGTCATAGCGCCCACATCAAGCACGCGAATACCTACGGCCTTCAAATCGCTCATCGAATCTTCTACTAACTCGACTAACTCCTTGCTATGCACTAACGAACCTCCGTAAATAAGAAATATCCGCTTTTTTATTCATTCTCGCCGGTGTAGCAGCCGGACTCCTCGATTATTTCGGCGACGACTTCCGGCACCAGGAACCGGGGCTTACCGCCCGCGGCGACCGATTCCCGAATTGCCGACGATGAGACTTCCAGCTGCGTAACGGCGTGCACGAGAATCCGACCCGCCGCCTCCTGCTGAAGAACCGACCAGTCCTCCACGCCGTGCCGGGTAAGCAACTTGCCTGCCTCACCTGTGTCCGGCACACCGGTGCCGGGTCGTCGGGCAACGATCACGTGCGCCAGCTTCAGAATGTCCTGCCAGCGATGCCAGGTCTCGAACTCCATGAATGCGTCCATGCCAACGATCAAACCAAGTGATCGCTCGGGGAACTCATCACGAAATGACTCCAGCGTGTCAACAGAGTAAGAAACGCCTTCCCGATTCAACTCACGCTCATCGACAATAAAATCGCTGTCATCCTCGACCGCACCACGCAGCATCGCCAGGCGCAAGTCTGTCGACGCGTATGGGGATTTTTGGTGAGGAGGCAAACGACAAGGCACAAAATGAATCTGTGCCAGATCAAGATGATTCAGCAATTCATAGGCTGTCCGCAGGTGTCCAATATGAACAGGGTCAAACGTCCCGCCAAATATACCGATGGGCTTCATATATTTTGATTCAACAGCCTGTTTAATGTAATTGATCGCTCCTCTCAAGCTATCTCGGCTCGCATTTCATGGTTACCGGCCAGCGCCAGAGTCACCTCCAGCAACGCATTCCATGCTTGCCCCCGACGCGCACCCTTAACAATACAATCCGCATGACAGGCGCCGACTAGCAGCCGCCGTGCCGATTGCAAATCCAATGCGCGCACCGCCCGGCCAATAAGACTCTGTCGGGATCGCCAGACACCCGCATCAGTCATGGCCCTGGCCGCGCTGCTACCGCCATTCATGCGGTACACAATATCAACCACCAGACCAATCTCCCGGGCGAGACTCCACATCACCAGCGGCGCGGCAACTCCCTCGCGATGCAGACCGTTAAGAATCCGCGCCGCGCGGCGCCGGTCGCCCGCCAGTGCCGCATCGGTCAACTGGAAAACATCAAATCGTGCACCATCTGCCACGGCTGCGCGCACTGTATCGATCGTGACCCGATCATTCTCTGCGAGCAAAACCAGCTTATCTATTTCCTGTTTCGCCGCCAGAAGATTACCCTCTACGCGCGCCGCCAACAGTTCCAATGCTTCAGGGTCACCCTCAAGACCCGCGGCGTGTAATCGTCCAGCAATCCACTTCGGCAAAGCTGCGGCGCCCGGTGCACGCAACACTATCCAGACAGCATCCCGTGCCAGGCTCGATGCCCATTTGCTCTTTGCCGTGCGACTGTCGAGCCCCGGGGTGATTACGACGAGTACAGTATCCGGTATCGGCTCACCGGCGACGGCGGCCAGAAAACGTGCGCCCTTGTCGCCCGGTTTGCCGGTTGGTAAACGCAATTCCACGAGCCGATGAGTAGCAAACAGGGAAAGATTCTGCAAACCGGCCGCGAATTCGTCCCAGTTAAAGCTGCGCTCAGCAACATGGATCTCCCGATCCACAATTCCCTGCTCGCCGGCCGCGGCACGAATGGCATCCCGAGTCTCATCGACTAACAGCGGTTCATCTCCGGAAATAAGGTAAACCGGAGCAACACCCGAGGACAGGTGCGAACTCAGCTGGCCAGGATTAAGTTTCACGCGATTATTCGACTATCTGGTTCCAGTCGATGGATTCTTCTTCGAGCAAGACAGGGATGCTATCCCGAATCGGATAAACCAGGCGACCGTCCCGGGTAACCAGCGCCTCCTTCAAATCCTCAGCCAGGTCGTTGGCGGCCTGATTCTTGATTTCACCGGCATGGATGGCGGCATTGAGGCGAGCGAGGCGCTCGCTATCCAGCAATTGGAGGGGGAGCTTGGTGACTGGGCAACAGATTATGTCTAATAGCTTTTTATCCATCGGGCGATCATCTATATAAAGACTGAATATAGCAGACGCTATCGTGGACTGTCCTGACCCCGCCCCCACCAATGGTAGCGATCGGGAACCGGGTCCAACCCCCCGGCGCAGAAGGGGTGGCAACGCGCCAGTCGCCTTGCGGCCAGCCACGCGCCTCGCGCCAGGCCGAAGCGCTGAATCGCCTCCCCGGCATAAGCCGAGCAACTCGGATAAAAGCGGCAGCGGGGGCCGAGCAACGGCGATATAAACCGCTGATACCCATGAATCAGCCCGGTCACGGCGACGGCGGCCCAAGATGGCCGCGCCGCCGACTCCCGTGACTTATCCTGATTACGGACGGACACAGTCCTCGGCCGCGCCCTTGATCACCCGGATCATCGCATTCAAGCCCGTGCTGCGGGTCGGGCTTAAATGCTCATCCAGGCCAATCTCTTTGATAAAATCGGGCGAGGTAGCGACGATTTCCCGGGCGTTTCTGCCACTATAAACGCGCATCAGGATCGCTATCAGCCCAGAAACAATAGCCGAGTCACTGATCGCCCGAAATTCCAGACGATCCGAATTCTGGTCGGTCTTCAACCATACCTGAGACTGACAGCCATGGATTCGATTCTCCTCCGTGCGCCAGTCATCCGGGAACTCCGGCAGTTGCTTGCCGAGATCGATAATGTACTGATAACGATCGATCCAGTTGTCGAAGAATTTAAATTCCTCGATCAATTCAGCCTGTGCTTGTTGAATCTCGGTCATTTGTATCGAACAACGGATATGCCGCCGCCCATCAACCGCGTCGCCAACGTGTGCCATCCGGACCATCCTCGATAGAAATACCGAGCCCGGCGAGTTCATCGCGAATACGATCCGCCTCTGCAAAGTCGCGCTCGGCCCGCGCTTTTTGACGTTCCGCGAGGCGCTTATCGATTTCTTCACCGCTCAGTACCGCCGACTCATCCACGGTAAACCACTGTTCGGGTTCCGCACCGAGCAATCCGAGCATATCGGCGCTGGCCCTCAGCCTTGCTGCCAGTTCGGTTCGCTCGGATACAGAATCACTACGATTAGCCTGTCGCACAATCTCAAATAATGCCGCCAATGCGCGCGGCGTATTGAGATCGTCCTCCAGGGCCTCAATAAACACCGGGTCTGGATCAACGGACTCCCACCGATCCTGCCAGCCACTGATGTCGCGCAAGCATCCGTACAATCGATCCAGCTTGCGCCGCGCTTCGACCAGCACATCATCGGACCAGTCCAAAGGCTGACGATAATGCGCATTCAGTAATGCAAGACGGATAGCCTCGCCCGGCGCTTGCTTGAGCAACTCACGGACCAATACGATGTTACCCAATGATTTCGACATCTTCGCCCGATCAACATTCACAAAACCATTGTGCAGCCAGAAGCGGGAAAATAATTTGCCATTGTGCGCACAGGTACTCTGCGCGATTTCATTTTCATGATGCGGGAAAATCAGGTCATTTCCGCCACCATGTATGTCGATTGTCGTTCCCAGGTGCTGCGCGGCCATTACCGAACACTCGAGGTGCCAGCCTGGACGACCGCGACCCCAGGGACTGTCCCAGCCAGGCAATTCAGGTGTCGAAGGCTTCCAGAGAATAAAATCTCCGGGCTCTTCTTTGTACGGTGCTACATCTACGCGCGCCCCTGCCAGTAGTTCCCGCGGGTCTCGGCGTGATAAGTGCCCGTATTGCTCGAACGACCGGACACGAAATAACACGTGTCCGTCAGCCGCGTAGGCGTGTCCGTTTTCCACCAGGCCGGCGATCATCTCGAGCATTTGGGCAATGTGCTCGGTTGCGCGCGGCTCGACATCCGGTGCTAACACGCCAAGAGCATCCATGTCTTCATGATAAGCATCGATGTAGCGCTGAGAAATCACGGTGATTTCAACGCCGGCCTCTTGCGCGGCCGCATTGATCTTGTCATCGACGTCGGTGATATTCCGCGCATAAATTAATTCGTAGCGGCTGCGCAACAGGCGCGCCAGGACATCGAAAACTACCGCGGGGCGCGCATTACCAATATGCGGCGTGCTATAAACCGTTGGCCCACAGACATACATCGTGACCCGGTCGCGGGATCGCAAATCACGATGTTGCGGGACGAATTCTTCTTTACGTCGGTTGAGGGTGTTATACAGAAAGATGCTCATAGGTTACGTGATAGCAGGGGGCCGCTATAATACCAATAAATAGCACCAATCCGGTGCTGATAAAGGTCCTGAGCGGAGACGAGGCAATGGAACCGTCTATAATCTTTGCCGAACGAAAAACTGTCGAACAGGTGGAGGAAGGCGTAGACCTTGCTCCAAAGTTTGACGCAGACGGGCTGATTCCGGCCGTGACCACGGATTATCAGTCCGGCGAATTGCTGATGCACGCTTATATGAATGCTGACGCGATGACCCGAACCATCGAAACCGGAGAAGCGCATTATTTCAGCCGCAGCCGACAGGCAATCTGGCATAAGGGCGCAACCAGCGGTTTGGTGCAGAAAGTGGTCGAATTGTTAATCGATGACGATCAGGACTGCGTTTGGCTGCGGGTCGACGTGACGGGTGGCGCCAGCTGCCATGTTGGCTACCGATCCTGCTTTTATCGCAAGATTAAGCAGTCTACCGGACCAATCGATACGGCATCCGGCCCATTAAAACTGGAATTTACGGAAACAGATAAAGTCTTCGATCCCGCCGAGGTTTATCCCGGCATTCCTAATCCGACGAAACTGTGACGGCCAAACGCGTTCGTTTGACCTAATTTATGGCGCCGATGTGCTGCACCAGCAGACCGACCAGGTCCGCCGCGATGGATTCTCTCAACACCTGCTCTTCCAGCGCTTTACCCAGAACCTGTGTTTCATCGAATGTATAATCGCGCGTCAGGATGAATTGCTGCGGGGCGAGAACTTCCTCACCGTCGAGGAGCACCGCATAACGAACCAGGTAAAACACCTCGTATTCCCGTGGTACGTTGCGCGCCGATACCGATAATGCGCGTCGCCCGGTTTCATCGTTTAGCACCCGGATGACCGTATCTGCATCAATCGGATTATTCGCAAGAGTCAGTTCGGATGCGCGTATGGTTTTTGTCAGTTCACGATAGAACGGGCTGTAGCGATCCGGTGCATCGATATAAACGGCCGACATTCCGGGCGGAAAATCGGTGGAACCACGCAGTTGAAATCCACAGGCAGTCATTAGCAGCGACGTAATGAGCAAAACCCCCAAACAACCGCACCAGACCGCCCGACCTCCCCCGTTCGGGCTAAACCACGACATTAACGAGCTTTCCGGGCACTACAATGACTTTGCGTATTTCTTTGTCCGCTATAAATCGCTGCACATTCTGATCCGCCCGCGCAGCGTCCTCGAGTTCCTGTCTCGATGCATCGGCAGGTACCTGCAGGCGAGCGCGAAGCTTGCCATTGACCTGCACGATAATTTGCAAGGTATCCACTTGCACTGCATCGAGATCAGCGACCGGCCAGGATTCGTCGATAACGGCTGATTCGTGTCCCAATAATTGCCAGAGGCGATGACAGATATGTGGAACGATTGGCGATAGCATTAGCACAATGGCGTCCAGCGCTTCCTGAACGGCCGCCCGATCCTGACCACTCTGCACGTCGAATTTATTGATTCTGTTCAGCAACTCCATGACTGCGGCAATGGCCGTGTTGAAGGTATAACGGCGGCCAATATCATCGCTGACTTTGACCACGGTTTGATGCAGTGCGCGACGCAAGTCACGCTGTTCGTCGTTCAATGCGTTCAGGTCCAGTGCCACGACCGGAACACCTGAGACATGCTGCTGCACGATGCGCCATAAACGGCGCAGAAACCTGGCACCACCCCGCACACCCTCGTCCGACCATTCCATACTCTGTTCAGGGGGTGAAGCAAACATGACGAACAACCGCACGGTGTCCGCCCCGTACTGATCGATCAGTTCCTGTGGATCCACGGTATTGCCTTTGGACTTTGACATTTTAGCGCCGTCTTTCAGCACCATGCCCTGTGACAGAAGCTTGCTGAACGGTTCATTGCCATCAACCATCCCTTCATCGCGCATGATCTTGTAAAAGAACCGGGCATACAGCAGATGCAGAATGGCATGCTCGATACCGCCTATATAAAGATCGACCGGGAGCCAGTAGCGGGCTCGCTCGTCGAGCATTGCCGATTCGTTATCGACGCAACAGAACCGGGCGTAATACCAGGACGAATCCATGAAAGTATCGAAGGTGTCGGTTTCCCGCGTGGCAGGTTCGCCGCTGCCAGGGTCAACGGTCTCGTAGAACGACGGCATCGTCTTAATTGGCGACCCACCGCCCGACAAATCCACATCTTCAGGCAATACGACCGGCAGGTCGCTATCGGGCACTCCGACGGGATGACCTTGCGGCGAGTTGATCACCGGGATCGGTGCGCCCCAGTAACGCTGGCGTGATATCAACCAGTCACGCAAACGGTAATTGACCCGGCGCAAGCCTCGGCCGGATGCCTCCAGATCCGTCGCAATCGCTTCACAGGCTTGTGCGGAAGTCATGCCGTCGAATTTACCGGATGCCACCAACACACCAGGTTGCAGATAAGCTCCGCTGTTCATATCCCAGGACTCAGCTTCGGCAATCGGGGCGATCACCTGTAACACTGGCAACTCGTACTGCCGGGCAAACTCCCAGTCCCGCTGGTCATGACCGGGCACCGCCATCACGGCACCCGTGCCGTAACTGATCAGCACAAAGTTGGCGACCCAGACCGGCACCGGATCACCAGTAATCGGATGGATTACATTGATGCCCAGTGGCTGACCCTTCTTTTCCATGGTTTCCATCGCGGCTTCGGAAACTGCGCTGCGCTGGCACTCGGCCAGGAATTTCTGCAGCCTGGGGTTCGTCTCAGCAGCCTTCGCGGCCACGGGATGCTCTGCCGCAACCGCCATATAAGACACGCCCATCAGCGTATCCGGACGCGTGGTATAGATTCTCAGCGTGTCGGCAGTGCCTTCGATCGCGAATTCAACTTCGACACCTTCGGATCGACCGATCCAGTTTCTCTGCATGAGCTTGACGGATTCGGGCCAATCCAGGTCGTCGAGCTCCTGTAATAATTCTTCGGCGTAATCGGTGATGCGCAGAAACCATTGCGGGATTTCACGACGTTCCACCGGCGCTCCCGAGCGCCAACCGCGACCATCGATCACCTGTTCGTTGGCCAGGACAGTCTGGTCCACGGGGTCCCAGTTCACGACCGCCTGCTTCTTGTACGCCAGGCCCTTGTCCAGCATGCGCGTGAACAGCCACTGCTCCCAGCGATAATAAGCTGGGTCACAGGTTGCAAGCTCGCGATCCCAGTCGTAGCCGAACCCGAGACGTTTCAGTTGGCCACGCATATAGTCAATGTTCTCACGGGTCCATTGCGCCGGTGGCATGCCGTGCTTGATGGCCGCACCTTCCGCTGGCAACCCAAACGCATCCCACCCCATCGGTTGCAATACATTCTTGCCCAACATCCGCTGGTATCGGGAAATAACGTCACCGATTGTGTAGTTCCGGACATGCCCCATGTGCAGTTTCCCGCTCGGGTACGGAAACATGCACAGACAATAAAATTTCTCGCGCTGCGAGTCTTCGAGCGCCTGGAAAGTTTTCTGCCGCGCCCAGAATTCCTGAGCCTCTGCCTCTATCTCGTTATGATTGTATGGGGTGTCCGTCACTGTCCCGGCAACTCTGGCTCTGATGTCCTGGCTCGCCCGAATGGTGCATGAGACTGTCGGACTTTGCTAGCAGCGCTCCCGATAATATCCATGATGCGCCGTCACCGTATCCGCCGACTGAGATTCACCGGGGGGGCCGCTTTGCGACGGTAATGTTCGAAAGCTCAGAATTCATCGGTCAGACAATGTCCGATCATGCGTAGAACAGACTTCGCTAAGCCACTGTTGGAGGCCGTTCGCCGGAGACTCTTTCCGCGGGAATAAAGCGGACCGCAGGGAGCCATCCCAAGGAAAGAGTCTCCGGCGAACTGCCGCGAACTCTGGCACATTCCCGAAATAGCCAATGTCCACCGGCCGAAATCCTCTGCCAGGTATTCGGCCTTGTCACGTCCGTTCGGAGTCGGCGAACCCGTCCGTTGTTCGCCTTACAGGGCCTGTCAAATAAAATCGGAGTTTTATGCTACTGGGACCGGGTCTGCCGCGAACGGGAGCGATAAACAGCAACTCCAATGAATACGAGGCAAATGACCACAACCGGGTAATTTCCCACTCGCATATATGGCGTCTGTCCGACATACGGCTGAACCACGGCATCCAGTACATGGGTTTCGAACTGCGGTGATTCATGCACGATAGTACCGCGAGGTGAAATGACGGCGGTTATGCCGGTGTTCGTGGCACGCAGCATGAATCGACCGGCCTCCAGGGCACGCATGCGCGCCATCTGCAGATGCTGGTGTGGTGCCACGGAATCTCCAAACCACGCATCATTGCTGACGTTAACCAGCATTTCGGCTGCAGGCAGAAAATCCAGCTGCTCGGAACCGAATACATCTTCGTAACAGATGCTCGGTGCCAATTGAATATCACCCACGCGCAGCAGCTCCTGAATGCGCTCGCCGGTCGCTGTATCCTGGCTCGGCATTCCTGACATCCGCATCCATTCGCGCACAAATGCCGGTACCGGAAAGAACTCACCAAACGGCACGAGGTGTCGTTTGTGATAAGCCCCGCTCTGTTCACCGATGGCGATCAGCGAATTGCGTATTTGTTCGTCATCGAAATCATAAGTCAACACGCCCAGGAAAATCTGCATCCCCCGGGCGCCCGCTTCCGCCGCCACATTATCCAGAAAATCCTGTACACGGTAGGCTATGGCTGGTACGGCTACTTCCGGCCAAACCGTCAGATCCGGCGTAAATTGCGAATCACCTGTTGTAAAAGTCAGTTCCGTGTACAACTCAAGAGTCGGTTGCAGTTGCTCCGGTAACCACTTGCGATCCTGAGAAATCGAGCCCTGGATCAGGCGTACACGCAAATCCTGATCCGTCGCGGAGGTCCAGTCGCGATCATGAATCAACCATGTCGAACCGACAATAACCGCGGCAATTGCCGCCGCAATTTTTCGATCCAGCGTATTACCGCGCACCAGAGTCAACAGAACGCCGGCAATCATGACAGTGAGCCAGTGACACAGCCATACATTCCCGCCACCGGCGCCCACGCGTCGTAGCGGTCCGTCGATCTGACCATAGCCGATACTCAGCCACGGAAACCCGCTGAACAGCCAGCGCGCAACCACTCGACCAGCGTCCAGCAGGCCGGCCAGACCACACACCAGCGCAATACCACAGAACCCGATGGCAGCGTCGCGACCAGGTACCCGCACACGGGCCACGTATACATGGCTCATCAGCCAGACCAGGCCCAGCATTAGCAGCACGGCGACCCAGAGTGGCGCGCCACCAAATACGTGAATGCTGATATAGAGCCAGTAAGTGCCGGCCGCAAAAGCACCGAACCCAAACCAGAAACCCCCGCCAGGCCGCTTCACGTCGTTGCTGTCCGTCCCACAGGAAAAATAATCCGGCCAGCAAGACCGGCGCGAGACCATACAGATGGAACGGGGCAAAACTCAGTGGCAGAAGACAGCCCGCCAGCCCCGCGAACCAGCGGCCCTTTATCTTTAAACTGGCGGGTACAGTCAAAGCGTAGTCGCTGATTCGTCGTCGGCCGGCATCTTTTCATGCAGTACTTCGAGCATGTGCACACGCCGCCGGTCAGCCTGGATAACCCTGAAGTGAAAGCCGTCTACGGAAACACTCTCTCCCCGACGCGGCAACCGCCCGAGTTCGTGGATGACCAATCCGCCGACGGTGCCGTATTCTTCGTCGAGAAAATCGGTTTTGAAATACTCGTTGAACTCATCTATACGAGTCAAAGCGCGCACATGGTACCGGGAGTCGCCTTGCTTTTGTATCGATTCGGCTTCAAACGGATCATGTTCGTCGTCGATTTCACCGACGATTTCTTCGAGAACATCTTCGATTGTCAGAAGGCCCGACGTACCACCATACTCATCCACGACTATCGCCATGTGATTACGACTGACGCGAAACTCCTTCAAGAGCGTATTAAGCCGCTTGCTCTCTGGAATAAATGTCGGTTGACGCAGGAATCGCCCAAAGTCGAAAGATTCATCGGGCGTCGAAATAAAATACGACAGAACATCTTTCGCCAGCAGAATCCCGACCACTTCGTCACGATCTTCGCCGATAACGGGAAATCGCGAATGCCCGGATTCGATGATAGTCTCAAGCACTTCTTCCTTCGGTGCGACCCTTTCCAGGACAACCATTTGTGAACGCGGCACCATCACGTCCCGGACCTGGGCTTCAGAGACATCGAGAACGCCACGCAACATTGCAATCTCGTCGTTATCGAGAACTTTCTTCCAACGATCGTTGCGTAATATATTAAGCAGGTCTGCCCGCGTGGCCGGCTCTCCCTTGAGCAAACCACGCAGTCGGGTTAACCAATTTGCGTTATCGTCTGGTAAATTGTCGGCGCTCATCCGTTTCCAGTCACCGTGCAGCCTGCCGGATACCCATTATAAGGATCGGGGAAACCGAGTCGCCCCATGATCTGCGTTTCGAGCTGTTCCATCCGCTCGGCATTAACATCGTCCTGATGATCGAAACCGATTAAGTGCAAAGTGCCATGTACAACCAGATGCGCCATATGAGCCAATGGCTGCTTGCCCTGCTGTTGAGCTTCCCCATACACGATCGGCAAACAAATGACGAGGTCGCCCAATTCACGCTCCTCAGCGGTTAGCAACTCATTCCTGTCCATACCCGGGAATGCCAGGACGTTCGTTGCACTGTCTTTATGCCCATAGGTTTTATTTAGTTGCCGGCTCTCATCGCACCCGACAATACGCACAGTCATCCGGGCTGCTGAGCTGCCGTTGGTGGCGGCCAGATCCAGTGTCATGCCCGCCCACCGTGACCATTCCGCGCCTCCCGGCAATTCGGCATCGCCGGTGGCGACCTGCAGGTCGACCTGAAACGGATGGATGACGGGGACGCCGTCCATTATTTCGCCGGCTGCTCATCCGACGGCACCGGATCTTTATCGAATTCTTCATATGCTTCGACTATCCGCTGAACCAGCTTGTGGCGAACGACATCCCGCGGATCAAAGAACGTAAAGCTGATGCCGGGAATATCGTTTAATACGGCAATGACATGCCGGAGGCCCGACATTTCATTTCTCGGTAAATCGATCTGCGTGATATCCCCCGTAACGACAGCGCGCGAACCGAAGCCCATGCGCGTCAGAAACATCTTCATCTGCTCAATGGTCGTGTTCTGCGCTTCATCGAGAATAACGAAACTCTCATTCAGTGTTCGGCCGCGCATAAATGCCAATGGAGCAACCTCAATTATATTTCGATCGACCAGCTTGGCCACGCGGTCGAATCCCAGCATTTCATACAATGCGTCATACATCGGACGCAAATACGGATCAACTTTCTGAGCCAGGTCACCGGGCAAAAACCCGAGACGCTCTCCAGCCTCGACGGCAGGCCGCACGAGAACGATGCGTCGAACCTGTTCTTCTTCGAGGGCCTGCACGGCGCTGGCTACCGCCAGATACGTCTTGCCTGTGCCGGCCGGGCCAATACCGAAAGCCAAATCATTTTCACGAATGCCGCTGACATAGGCACGCTGATGGGCGCCTCTCGGTTTGATCGACAGCCGCCGTGTTTTCAGGGGCGCGACATCGGTCACATGCTTTTTTGCACCTGACTCGTCTTCAGCCATACCAGATTCCTGTAAGCACATGTGCACACGTTGCGGGTCCAACCGTTCAGAGTGTGCCAGCTTGTACAGTTCGCGCAAGATTTCCGCGCCCTCGCGCGATGCCGGCGTTGGCCCCATAATCCGGAACCGGTTTCCGCGATTGCTGATATTAACGCCAAGCCGCCGCTCGATCTGCCTCAGGTGCTCGTCAAACTGACCACAGAGATTCGCCAGAACATTATTGTCCAACGGTTCGAGAACGACTTCCTGAGTTTCTGTGGCGGTATTCAAGCAGCCTCTGCGAACCCCCGTAACGAATTTGGCAGCGCCTCGGATATTTCGACATTCACGAAACTACCGATCAAACGATGATCACCGTCGAAGTTAACCCAGCGATTATTCTCGGTACGCCCCGCCAACTGCAGTACATCCTTGCGGGAGGTGCGCTCGACGAGCACCCTTTGGACTGTACCGACCATCGCGTGACTGATTTCGGCGGCGTGCATATTGATCCGTTCCTGCAATCGCGCCAGGCGTTTTAGTTTTTCCTCTCTTGAGACCGGGTCGGGGAGTGCCGCGGCCGGCGTGCCCGGCCGGGCGCTGTAGATGAAACTGAAAGACTGGTCAAAACCGATCTCATCCACGAGTTTCATCGTGGCTTCAAAATCACTGGCGGTTTCACCTGGAAAACCGACGATAATGTCGGTTGACAGGCTGATGTCCGGCCGAGCTTCCCGCAATCGCCGTATTTTCTGCCGATATTCCAATGCCGTGTAGCCACGCTTCATCCGCGAAAGAATGCGATCCGAACCACTTTGTACCGGCAGATGCAGATAGTTCGCCAGCTTTGGTATATCGGCATATGCCTGCACCAGCCGTTCGTCAAAATGCTGGGGATGCGATGTCGTAAAACGAATACGCGCGATCTGATCAACCTGTGCGACGTAATTGATTAATGTCGCCAGATCAGCCACACCGCCATCATGCAAACGACCCTGATAAGCGTTGACGTTCTGCCCGAGCAAATTGATTTCCTTAACGCCCTGTTCAGCCAGCCGCACGATTTCGGCGATCACATCGTCCAACGGGCGATTGATTTCCTCTCCGCGCGTATAGGGAACAACACAGAAACTGCAGTACTTGCTGCAGCCTTCCATGATCGAAACAAATGCAGTCGGACCCTCTGCGCGCGGCTGTGGAAGATTGTCGAATTTTTCGATCTCGGGAAAGCTGACATCGACCACCGGCCGACCATCGACACGCACACGCTCCAGCATTTCCGGCAAACGATGCAGGGTTTGAGGCCCGAATACCATATCGACACAGCCCGCACGTTCGGCAAGCGCTGTACCCTCCTGGCTAGCCACACAACCGCCCACACCGATGATCAGATCCGGCCGACGTTCTTTGATCTGACGCCAACGGCCCAATTGTGAGAAGACTTTCTCCTGGGCTTTCTCGCGTACCGAACAGGTGTTCAATAGCAGAACGTCCGCTTCCTCGGGATCGCTGGTTGGCTCCAGTCCATGGCTGTCACGCAGTACGTCCAGCATCTTACTGCTGTCGTACTCGTTCATCTGGCAACCGAAAGTTTTTACGTAGAGCTTGCCTGGCATACCGCTAGTGCTAGCCACCCCGCTTCAGTGTCGAGAACTTATCATTATCAGGAAACGGCGCTGGTCCAGCAAGGCGATATTGCCCGACCACTAACGTATATAGCCCAGGCTTTCCAGCTTGACAAGAATACGATGCGCGGCCAGATCCGGGCTCAAACCCACGGTATCTATGCAAATCTCCGGATTCTCCGGAACCTCGTACGGATCGGAGATGCCGGTAAATTCCTTAATGATGCCGGCCCGGGCCTTTGCATAAAGGCCTTTTCGATCGCGCTCTTCACACACCTCCAGAGACGTCGATACATGTACCTCCACAAAGCCCCCAACCTTTTCGTTGATCTCGCGGACATGCTGCCGCGTGGCGGCATAAGGAGCGATTGGCGCACAAATCGCGATCCCGCCATTCTTGCAAATCTCGGACGCGACATAGCCGATTCGCTTAATGTTGATGTCACGATGTTCCTTGGAAAAACCGAGTTCACTGGAGAGATTTTTTCGGATGTGATCACCGTCGAGCAGCGTCACCGGACGATCGCCAATTTCCAGTAACTTGACCAGCAATGCGTTCGCAATCGTCGACTTACCGGAGCCCGACAGTCCGGTGAAAAAGATCGTGATGCCCTGCTTGTGACGCGGCGGATAAGATTTCCGGAGTTCTTCGACGACTTTCGGGTACGAAAACCAGTCAGGGATTTCCAAACCTTCCTGGAGGCGACGACGAAACTCGGTACCTGAAATATTCAAGACCGTCTGTTCATCGGTGGTTTCGTCAACAGGCAAATACTCAGCGCGATCCTCGACATAAACCATCAACTGGAACGGCACCATAGTGATGTCCAGATCCTCCGCGTAGTCCTTCATCATCTGTTGGGCCTCATACGGACCGTAAAACGGTTCGCCTTTGGAGTCCGTACCCGGCCCGGCGTGATCACGGCCGACGATGAAATGCGTGCACCCATAGTTCTTGCGAATCAGCGCATGCCAGACAGCTTCTCTCGGGCCGGCCATGCGCATCGCCAGACCGAGAAGACTCAGGGCCGTGGTCTGCTCCGGGTATTGTTCCAGCAAGTGCTCGTAACAGCGGACCCGGGTGTAGTGATCGATATCACCGGGCTTGGTCATGCCAACCACCGGATGAATGAGGAGATTGGCTTCATTGTCCCGTGCCGCACGGAAGGTCAGTTCGACGTGGGCGCGGTGCATCGGATTACGCGTCTGAAAGGCGACCACCTTGCGCCAGCCCAGTTTGCGAAACCGCTCACGCATCTCCGCAGGCGTATCGCGCAATGCCCTGAAATCATAGTGGCTCGGCGCTTCCAGGCCGCGCAGCTTACCGCCCAGATAAATCGGGTGCGCCGTGTTCATCAGATAATTGACGCCCGGATGTGCCTGGTCTGCGGTGCCGAATACCGATTGAGCCTCCTGAGCCTTATCCGGCGCCCAGTTGTCCGATACTTCCAGCGTCGCAATAAGCGCACCCTCCGGATCGCGCAGTGCAATCGTCTCACCAACCTTCGCCTGCTGCGCAAATTCCTCGCTGACATCCAGGGTAATCGGCATTGGCCACAGCACACCACTGGGCAGTCGCATGTCTTTGACGACCCCCTCGTAGTCAGCCTGGGTCAGAAAACCCTCGAGTGGCGAAAAAGCTCCATTCAACAGCAGTTCGATATCACAGATCTGGCGATCGGTAAGATCCCAGGAAATATAGTTCAGTGCTTTCTGTTTCTCGTCTTGCACCGCGGCAACGTCGAGATACAACTCCTTTAATACTCCGCCATGCGGTTCCTTGAAGGCTCCCATCAATAGTTCCTCTTTTTTTCCTGTTTTCCATGTAACAGATGCTACAAAAAAACCGGCGCACTGATTTAAGGTGCGCCGACTCGTAAAATTAAGCGGATAACGGACCCGCCAGGCCGTTAGAACGGAATGTCGTCGTCGAACTCCGGCTCCGGAGCGGGCGCCGCCGCACTTGCCGGACGACTGGGCTTAAAATTCCCCTGCGACTGACTCGGCATGTCAGGCGAGTCACCGCGACCACCCAGCATCTGCATTTGATCTGCAATGATCTCGGTCGTGTAACGATCATGCCCGTCTTTGTCCTGCCACTTGCGGGTTCTCAAACGTCCTTCAATATAAACCTGCGATCCCTTGTGCAGGTACTCGCCAGCGATCTCCGCCAAGCGGTTAAAAAAAGCCACCCTGTGCCACTCGGTGCGATCAACCTGCTCGCCCGTGCTTTTGTCCTTCCATGACTCATTGGTTGCCACGCTAATATTTGTCACAGCCGAACCGCTGGGCATGTAGCGCGTATCCGGTTCTTGTCCGAGATTTCCGATGATAATCACCTTATTCACGCCGCGCGTCATATCGATTCCCTGTAACTATCTGAATTTAAATTAATTTTCTAGACTCTGCGCTGCTAAGCTGCACTGAGGGCTGCATATTGTATGCCCGTTACCACAAAAAGACACGCGCAAATCCGACATAAGCATATAAATATACACGCCGCTACGATCAGGGGACCGTGTTACGCAAATATACGTCGCGGCTGCGCTCAGACTACCCGTCTTTCTGAAAAGAAGTATAGTTATCTGTTCGTTCGCAGATTCCCGGACTGTCCACCACAATGCACACCATCAGTATCCACGGCGCCCGCACTCACAACCTGCAGAATATCAACCTGGACCTGCCACGGGACCGGTTGATTGTCATCACCGGACTATCCGGATCGGGCAAATCTTCCCTCGCCTTCGACACTATTTACGCGGAGGGGCAGCGGCGTTATGTCGAATCACTGTCCGCCTATGCGCGACAGTTTCTGTCGATCATGGAAAAACCGGATGTCGACCATATCGAGGGTTTGTCGCCGGCAATCGCAATCGAACAGAAATCCACCTCCCATAATCCTCGCTCGACGGTCGGCACAGTCACGGAAATCCATGATTACCTGCGACTGTTGTTCGCCCGTGCCGGCAGCCCGCGCTGCCCCGATCATGGTGAGAATCTGGAGGCGAAAACCATCAGTCAAATGGTCGACCAGGTGTTGGCCCTCGACCCCGGCGAAAAACTGCTGTTGCTCGCGCCGGTGGTGCAAAACCGCAAGGGCGAGCACGCGCAGTTGCTGACGGACCTGAGATCACAGGGATTTGTGCGGGCAAGAATCGATGGTGAAGTCTATGAACTCGATGATCCCCCCAAGCTTGATTTGCGCCGCAAACATACGATCGAGGTTGTCGTCGATCGTTTCACGATTCGCGATGATATTGCCCTGCGTCTGTCGGAATCTTTCGAGACAACCTTAAAGCTGGCCGACGGTATCGCAAAAATCGCGTACATGGATCGAGGCAGCGAGCACGAAGAAATTTTATTCTCCGACCAGTTTGCCTGCCCGATCTGCAACTACAGTATTGCCGAACTCGAGCCGCGCCTGTTCTCGTTTAACAATCCGATCGGCGCCTGCTCGAGTTGTGATGGTCTCGGTGTCCGGCAGTTTTTCGACGCCAGCCGCGTAGTACGCTATCCGCACCTGAGCCTCGCCGGTGGCGCGGTGCGCGGCTGGAACCGGCGTAACGCGTATTATTTTCAATTGATCCAGTGCCTGGCCGGTCACTATGATTTCGACATCGAACGGCCGTATGAAGATCTCGATGAGGCGCACCAGAACATTCTGTTACACGGCAGCGGTGACGAAAAAATCCAGTTTCATTATCAAACCGGGCGTGGCGTAAAAATCAGCCGGCAACATCGCTTTGAGGGCATCCTGCCAAACCTGGAGCGTCGCTATCGGGAAACTGAATCGGGGATGGTGCGCGAGGAACTCGCCAAATACCTGAGCATCCAGCCCTGCCCGAACTGCAAGGGCGCGCGGCTAAACACGGCAGCACGTAACGTGTTCGTCAGTAATACGTCGATTGCTGAAATTTCCTCGATGGCCGTCAGCCGCGCCATAGAGTTTTTCGATACTCTGAGCCTGGTCGGCTGGCGAGGCGAAATTGCAACGAAAATAGTCAAGGAAATCCGCGAGCGCCTGAAATTTCTGGGCGATGTAGGCCTTGAATATCTGAGCCTGGACCGCAGCGCGGAAACCCTGTCGGGTGGAGAAGCGCAGCGCATTCGACTGGCCAGCCAGATAGGATCGGGCCTGGTGGGTGTCATGTATATCCTCGACGAACCGTCGATCGGCCTCCACCAGAGAGATAACAAGCGTTTACTCAATACGCTGACCCACCTGCGCGATCTCGGCAACACCGTCATCGTCGTCGAACACGATGAAGAGGCCATTCTCGCCAGTGATCATGTCGTCGATCTGGGTCCCGGAGCAGGGGTGCACGGCGGTCAACTCGTTGCACAAGGCACGCCGGCGGAAATTCTGCAGCACCCGACTTCGCTGACTGGCCAATATCTGTCCGGGCGTCGACGCATCGAGATGCCGGCCACGCGCTGCGCAGTGGACCCGCAACTGCGTTTGACCATAAAAGGCGCGCGCGGAAATAACCTGAAAAATATCGATGTCAGCATCCCGCTCGGCGTGATGACCTGCGTGACTGGAGTGTCCGGGTCCGGCAAGTCCACGCTTATCAACGACACCCTGTACCGGGCCGCAGCCGGCGCTCTGAACAAGAGCAATTACGATGCGGCGCCGCATGATGAGCTTATCGGCTTGGAGTTTATCGACCGCGTCATTGATATCAGCCAAGGCCCGATCGGGCGAACCCCGCGATCCAACCCGGCAACGTACACGGGTCTGTTTACTGCTGTGCGGGAAATTTTCGCTGGAACCCAGGAAGCGCGATCGCGCGGCTACCGTCCGGGTCGCTTCAGCTTCAACGTAAAAGGCGGGCGCTGCGAGGCCTGCCAGGGAGACGGGGTTATCCGCGTGGAAATGCATTTTCTGCCGGATGTTTACGTCTCCTGTGATGTTTGCAAGGGCAAGCGCTATAACCGCGAAACTCTGGAGGTTAAATACAAGGGCAAAAACATTCACGAAGTTCTGGAGATGACCGTAGAGGAAGCCTTGAACTTCCTGACCAATGTCCCGGTGATTGCACGCAAACTACAGACACTAGCCGATGTTGGGCTGTCTTATATCAAGCTCGGACAGAATGCGACCACCTTGTCCGGTGGTGAGGCACAGCGCATTAAGCTGGCCAAGGAATTGTCGAAGCGCGCGACCGGGAACACTCTTTATATACTCGATGAACCAACCACCGGCCTGCATTTTTACGATATTGAGAACCTGTTGCAGGTCCTGCTCAGGCTGCGGGATCACGGCAACACGATCGTCGTCATCGAACACAACCTCGACGTGATAAAAACCGCCGACTGGATCATCGACCTCGGCCCGGAGGGCGGGGACGGTGGTGGCACTCTGCTGGCCGAGGGAACGCCGGAAGACGTGGCCGCCAATTCTGGCTCCTATACGGGGCAATATCTTGCCCCGGTTCTGGAACGGCATACGGTAAAAGCTGAGCGCCAAAAAGTGGCTTCGTGAGGGTGGTTTGAAAGGACCTATTCTCTATCTAACTTATTGATAATATTAGATTTGATAAAAACAATGTGACAAAAAAGCGGCCCCTTTCGGGGCCGCTTGCGTTCGCCAATTTCTATTCGTTAATCAGCGACGATAGGTGAGACGCGCGTAGTAAAACTGTCCCGGAAGATCGTAGACATTACCGTTGAAGCCATTCAACGCACAGCTGAAGCAGGCCGGTGGGTCCTCATCGAAGAGGTTATTGATACCGATGGTCAGGTCCAGATTGTCGCTGAACCTGCCCGGCCGCCAGGTTGCCTGCAGATCATTGTAAATGACCGAGTCGAGTTTATTCGTGCCTCCGCTCGCATCCGAACACGGTGAAGGAACAATCGTCTCCGCACCACCCGAGCACCCTTCGGTAACCTCGTCGAGATAGCGCACGGTCCAGGCAGCACTCCACTCGTCGCGCACCCAGTCGAGGATAAACGTCGAGCGAAGTTCGGGCCAGGCGCGCTCCGGATCACCATTTTCAGTGCCTTCCCGAACTATCTCACCAAATTCGGTCGTAGAGACCGGCACAATCTCAATGTACTCATCCAGAATCGTGTTATACCAGCTGGCGACGAATTGCCCGATACCGAATTCCGGGCTCGTCCAGATCAGGTTGATATCCCAGCCGCTGGTTTCGATGCCGCCGATATTCGTCAGCTTCTGGTCGAAGCCATTGATGACACCACTAGGCGTACGGTTTATGCCCGAGCAGAGAAAATCGTTCGGATCTCCGGAGGCCACGCAACCGTCGAGCTGAATCTGCGCTTCGAACGCCTGAATCGCATTCTCGACCTCATGGTCCCAATAAGTCACTTCGAGCTCGACGCCATTGGACCAGGACGCATCGGTTGCCCACTCCGGTGCATAGACAATGCCGACCGTGAAACTGTCGGCCGTCTCCGGAGTCAGCGTGTCATTACCGCCTGTGGCCGTTGAAATCTGCGGATTGAACTGCACGTAACTGCCGTTCGCCGGCACGCCTAACGCGATACAGTTATCAATCGTTGCCTGCGATTGGCCAAGGTTCAGCATATCCGAGCACGGATCCGTCAACGTTTGATCGAAGCGCGCGGCAGAACCGAACAATTCACCGATCGTCGGCGCACGGAACCCTTCCGACGCTGTTGCACGCACGAGCAGGTCAGTGATCGGCCGCCAATTCAGACCAAACTGAGTGATCGTGTCGTCGAACAGATCGTAGTCCGAGTAGCGCACGGCCGCGGTGACTTCGAGGTATTGCGCCAGGAACATGCCCTCGAGTATCGGGATACTGATTTCGCCGTAGAACTCATCAACATCGATACTACCCGACGTTGGCTGGGCCGGAATACCCGCACTTTCTCCGGCCACGACGATCGCGTCCGGCTGGAAGAAGCCGTCCTGTTCGCGATGTGCGAATCCTACGGCGAATGCGAGTGCGCCGGCCGGTAAGTCAACAATATCGCCACTGATGTTGCCCGAAACCTCGAACAAATCCTGCTGTGCGACGTCCTTCTGTGTGAATCCGATCCAGCTCAGCATTTCCGGCGTGATCGTGCCGCTGCCATCGGAGCCCTGCCCGCCGAAGAAATTCAGCGGAACACAACCGGAAATGGCAGCACAGGTATCGACCGGGCCGAGCGCGATCTTGATGTGTGAAGAGTTGAAAGCGCCGTGCTTTATCTGATCAGCACGGTTTTGCGAAGTCAGCGCATTCAGATCCCAATAGAATGACCGGTTTGCGGCTTCGAATTCGCCCTGTAAGCCACCGGCCACATACCAGGTGTTGACATTCTGCTCAAATATCCGGGGCCCGGCTTCGAGCGGGCGGCGGCCGGCAAAGACGAAATTCACGGGACCCGCGTTCGGGTCGGCATTCAAATCGAACCCGAAAGGATTGAACGGGTTTGTAGCACTTACGCCGATGGTATCCATCAGGTTGCCGTTGCCGGCATCGGGTCCGATAAATAGCGGTTCCGGCGCGGCCTGGTTCGTCGATTCACGATTCGTGTACATGCCCTTCGCATAAAGCTGGATATTGGGCGTGAGCTTGTACTGCACCTGCGTGTAAATATTGACACGCTCCGATGGCGTCAACACGAGGTTGAAAGGAGCGAAATTAAATCGGTCCGCCGTCGTAAACGGGTGAAAATCGTCCCCGGCACACGGATTGGCCGGATCATAGACGGGACCATCGACACCGTCGTTGGTCGTACAGTCGAATTCGAAGCCGGTATTGGGATCATTGAAGAAAATCCGGCTCTGCGGCGTTCCGGAACTGCCGCCTGTACCGTCCGTGACGAATGGGATCGGCGTTCTGGCCTGGTCGATATCGCTCGCGCGCACGCGCTTCTGCTCGATATAGCCGACGCTGAACAAAAAGCTGATGTCGTCCGTGTCTTTGCCAAACGTGATGCTGTAGTCCTGAGTTTCGCCACCTTCATCATAGGTGCCCACATAAGCTGCCAGTTCCATGCCATCGAAATGTTTCTTCGTGATCACGTTGATGACACCGGCAATGGCATCCGAGCCATAGATCGCCGATGCGCCGTCCTCGAGGATTTCGATGCGCTCGATAGCAGACAGCGGGATGGAGTTCAGGTCCACAGCCGAACCGACACCGCTCGCTGACGATTCACTGACCCAACGCAGACCATCCACGAGGACCAGGGTTCGCTTCGAACCGAGGTTACGCAGGTCGGCCGTTGCCGCACCGGCACCGATACCACCACCATCAGGCGGAAAACCAGCATTACCGCTGTTATTCTGGCGAGTCGTCAACGGCGACCCGGAGGTCGTCAGTCGCTGCATCAGTTCGCCTAGTGAGGTCAGGCCGGTTCGATCGATATCGGCGCGTTGCAGCGTCATCATCGGCGCCTTTTCCTCGAGTGGGTCCTGCCTGATACGAGAGCCGGTCACCACCATTTCCTCTTTGTCAGCTGCCTGGCCAAACACGCTGGCAACTGGCCAGGCGGAAAGTGCGAGTCCTGCAATGACTGCGGCCAATAAACTTCGACTGGCGATACTGATCATCGTCACGCTCCTTTGTTGTTACCAATTGAATGAAGGCTTTGTTTCAGCCGGGAGTAGAAAATCTCTGCAACCCGAGTGCAGAGCGAACGGCCCGCGACAGCCGTCCAGGAATGAAAAGCAATGGGAAAATACAGGGCGGCCAGAAGCAGTGCGAACCACGCAGCCACGGCACACAAATAGCTCTCTGCAAGAACCCCCACCCCCTGTTCGGTCAAATGACGAACACTACGTCGCCGCTGGATATGACCAGCCCGAATGCCGCGTATTCTACAGCTCTCACGGCGACCCACAATTCCGGCAATAAATAGCGGAAATCACTGATACCCTGCCGTATCCACGGCGTGGTATCACATCCTACACATTGACAGTTCCCTGGAGGGTGAGTTCCGTGTCGAACGAATTACAGACAGTCAAGTTGGGGCTTGCAATCATAATGTTAGGCCTGATTTTCAGTGTGGGCATGGGTATTTCGTTTGGCATCAATGAGGATGTGTTTAAGGAATTTGTCACGGAAGGCGTTGCAACTCACCCGCAGCTACATGATGAAAAAAGTACCGATAAGATCTGGCGCTATGCGCAACGTGCCCATTTTCATGCCGGCGGTATCGCCGCATTTTCACTGGGGTTGATCATACTGGTCATGTTTTCCAATCTGAAAACCCTGTACAAGAAGTCGTCGTCGATTCTGATCGGCATCGGCAGCCTGTACCCGCTGGCCTGGTTCAGCATGTTTTTCCTGGCGCCATCTATCGGTCGCGGCGCTGCGCACGATCATTTCATGACCGAGATGTTCACTTACATTGGCGTAGGTGGCTTGATAGCCGGCCTGTTTATCCTGCTTGCGAACTTGTTTCTCGGCCTGTTTTCCGACAAGGTCACTGCTTGATACGAATTCTGTGAGCTGCTCGACAGGGCGAACTACATATGGATAAGCGAGATAAGTTTAAAGAGTATTACCACCAGGCGAAAAGCGCTAAAGAGCTTCCGTGGCACCGTGCTGAGCCGAATCGGTTTCTCGACCAAATCATCGCAGCACGCGCCCAGCCGGGGGCAGCGCTGGATATGGGTTGTGGGTCAGGCGTCGATTCGGTGCATCTTGCGCGCGCTGGCTGGCAGGTGACGGCCCTGGATTTCATGCAGGAAGCGCTTGATATGACCCGAGCGAGCGCTGACGAAGCTGACGTCGATCTCGAATTGGTGCGCGCCGACGTAATAGAGTGGCAGGCAGAACGGCAATTTGACCTGTTGCTCGATTCCGGGCTGCTGCACAACTTGAGTCGCGACAATATTTCCGCCTACAGAAAGAAAATTCTGCAGTGGCTGGCTGCGGATGGGGATTTCGTCCTGGCACACTGGGAAAGCCGGGCGGACACGGACCGATTGCGGGGAGGCGCCCGCCGGGTAACGCGGCAACAGGTCCGCGACCTGTTCGCACCCGAACTCGAAGAGCAACAATTCGAGCGTCTAGAAGCTACCGGGCTGCCGGATACCGTCGGCCCGGACCTTTCCGTCGGATTTTACCGGTTCAGGCGTTGTTGAGCTGATATTCGGCTTGCCGCATTACCCGCTGGCGATCCAATATCCCTGCCGGGCTGACATTTCTCAGCAGGCGACAACGTATCCGCAGACGCTCTGTTTGTGATACCGGTCATGGAGCCGGCGGCCCGTCTTGCTTACGCTGACTGGTCGATGGACCTGTCATCCTTGCCCAGCTATATATTTTTTGCCGCGGTCGCACTGACCGTATCGGTGTCCTACCTCGCGATTGCGGTAGTCGGGATTGCCACACAGGGACTCATCGGTCATTTCCGCCGCGCAGGTCCGGTCAGTCGCCGTCCGGGTGAGATCGTCCACCAGGCCCTGAAAATCACCGGACGCCGTTGGGATCGATACCGAACCGCGGCGCTGCTGTTCATGACTTCAATTCTGCTTCTGCTGATCTTCGGTCGCCACGGCTGGTGGGCGAAGATGTCGGTCAGCCTGTACGCTGCAATCGCGGCAGCCCAGTTATTCATACTTGGCTTCGGCTTGGTGAAGATGATTCAGTTGGCGCGTTACCGGACCCGTCTTGCGACCTTGCTGGATACACACAGCGCCGTTGCACAACGGTTGGTGGAAGCACAAATGCGGGGCAACCACGTTTACCATTCCGTGCCGATTGGTAAAGCTATAATTGACAACCTGGTTGTCGGCAGCAACGGCGTATATACCGTGCAATTATTCCCGCCGCCGGATAGTCGATGCGAATCGGTCCTCGCCCACGCCGGCGGCCTGACTTTTCAACCGGGCGACTTCGACTGCGATCTTAGAAAATATAAGCATCAAACCACTCTGCTGGCACGAGCACTAAGCCAGGCTGTCGGCTCACCAGTTACAGTGCTACCAGTGATCGTTGTTCCGGGCTGTACTATAGAACCGACATCCATGGAACGTCCGTTGCTGGTGAGCATGGAAAGTTGCACGGCTTTTATCGGTTGGAAGGAGCCCGACGCATTCCTGATGGACGAAGATATCGAAGCGATCAACCGGTGGCTGAGCACCCGGGAAGGAGAAAAACCGCCCCGCTCTTTGCAAGCCCTCACCGGTGTGCTGGATCCGCAGATCGAAAGGCCGGCACTAGTCTAAGGTGTCATAACTCGGACTTAATCTTACGAACGCTATAAGGCGGGTAGCGCATAGGTTCACCGATTCTAAACGCTCGTGACCGGCCCAGGCCTTGTCTGCGGCATACCCTTTGCAGGGAATAAAGCGGACCGCAGGGAGCCATCCCAGCAAAGGGTATGCCGCAGACAAGGCCGAATGCTGGCAGAGGATTTCGCCTGGTGGACATTGGCTATTTCGGGAATGTGCCAAAGCTCGCGGCAGTTCGCCGGAATTAAAGGGACAGTGACCGTAATTCAACGGCGTGCTAAACAAAAATTCTGCTTGTGTTGTGAATTACGGTCACTGTCCCTTTAATTCCGGCGAACTGCCTCCAACGGTGGATTTGCGAAGTCTGTTCATCGCGTGATCGGACACTGTTTGTCCGATAAAATCTGAGTTTTCACGTCTAAGGGGCTCGTAGCCGTGACCCGCCTCAGTGTGCCAGGGGCCGAATACCCACCGCATCCCGGATGGTCGCGAGAAACGGGACGGCGATCTCACGGGCGCGCTCGGCACCGTCTACCAGAACGGTTTCGATATGGTCCGGTGCGGCCATCAATCGATCGTATTCATCTCGTGCTGCACTCAGGTGTTCATTCAAATATTCGAAAAGCTCCTGCTTTAAATCTCCCCAGCCGATTCCTTCAGCGAATCGTGACCGCATGGCTTCAGTTTCTTCCTGACGGGCAAATGCCTGATAGATTTCAAACAGTGTGGAGCCCTCGGTCTCCTTGGGTTCCCCCGGCTCCAGCGAATTCGTTTTTATTTTCATAATCAGCTTGCGAAGCCTTTTCTCGGGCGCGAATAACGGTATCGCGTTGTTATAACTCTTACTCATCTTGCGACCGTCAAGACCGGACAACACAGCCGTATTGGCGTCGATCTCCGCTTCGGGAATAACAAACAAGTCGGCAAAATTATGATTAAATCGCTGCGCGATGTCCCTCGCCATTTCAACATGTTGTTTCTGGTCCTGGCCGACCGGTACTCGATCAGCGTTGAACAACAAAATATCGGCGGCCATCAGCACCGGATAACTGAACAAAGCCATGGTGATGCCCTTGTCCGGATCCCGCGAACTACCGTCCTCGTTCGCCGCGACTGCCGCCTTGTAGGCATGTGCCCGGTTCATAAGGCCCTTGGCCGTGACGCTATTAAGAATCCACATCAGCTCCGGAATTTCCGGAATATCCGACTGTCGGTAAAAAATCGCTTTTTGCGTATTCAAACCAATCGCCAGCCAAGTTGCCGCGACTTCCAGACTCGACCGATGCACAGAATCCGGATCCTGGTTCTTAACCAGGGCGTGATAATCCGCGAGGAAATAAAAGTTGTTGGTATCGTTGCGCTGGCTGGCCTCAACCGATGGCCGGATGGCTCCGACGTAATTGCCCAAATGGGGCGTTCCCGTAGTTGTCACGCCGGTCAGAATAGTTTGTCTAGTCATAGTAGGTAAATTATGGTGTGCATAACCGCCGATAGCAAAAAAGTGACTTCGCATGGACAAAACTGACGACAAGGCACAGAAGCTTTACCACGGACACCTGTCTACCGTCGCTCGACGTTTCGACGCAGCCCTTGAACAGTGCGGCTTCGATGCCGTTGTCGTCGGCGCCGGCGCCGACATCTACCGGTTCCTAGATGACCAGACCTATCCGTTCATACCGAATCCGCATTTCGTCCAATGGCTACCGATCGCCACGAACCCGGGATCCTGTGTAATTTACCAACCGGGTCAATTGCCTAAACTGATTATCCATCAACCGGACGACTACTGGCACAAATCCCCGCCGTTGCCGGCGGCACCGTGGATCGAACACTTCGAGCTCCTGACCATTGGTCATCCCGACGAATTGTCGCCGCAGCTGTCTGGCCTGCCGGCCCGCACAGCGTTTATTGGCGATACCGCACAATGGCGACATGGCCCTGCAGCCGACCTGCAGAACCCAAAATCTTTACTCGATCACCTGCATTACCAGCGCCCTTGCAAGACAGCGTTTGAAATCGAGTGTATACGCCTGGCCACGCAACGCGCTGTCCCGGCCCACCGGGCGGCCGAGCAGGCCTTCCGCAATGGCGCATCCGAGTACGACATATTGATGGCGTTTCTACGCGCCTGCCGCCAAACCGAATCAGAACTCCCCTACCCGGCTATCATCGCCACGAATGCCAACGGGGCAATACTGCATTACCAGCGTTACGAACGTGATCCTGCCACATCCCATAGCCTGCTAATCGATGCTGCTTGCAGTGCATATGGCTATGCCAGCGATATTACCCGGACCCATGTTTTCGATACGCAAGATGAATTCGCAACCATGGTGGCCGATCTGGATGCAATCCAGCAAAGTATCTGCCGGAAAGTCCGGCCAGGCGTACCGTTTGGTGAATTACATGCGTTTGCACATCAAGCCATAGCCGGTCTGTTGAAGGACTGGGGACTGGTCGCGCGCGACCCCGATGAACTGGTCGAGACCGGCGTCTCCGCCACATTCTTTCCTCACGGGCTGGGCCACTTTCTCGGCATCCAGGTACATGAAGTCGGCGGCTGTTTTGCAGACTCGACCGGTGCGGAAATCCCCCGACCGAAAAACTTTCCGAACCTCCGCCTGGTTCGAACCCTCGAAGCTAGCCAGGTACTGACCATTGAACCCGGTATTTACTTCATCGACTCCCTGCTGGACGAATTAAGGACCAAACCGGTCGCTAAAGACGTGAACTGGAAATTGATCGATCGACTGAAGAAATTCGGCGGAATCCGCATCGAAGACAACATAGTCGTAACGCCGACCGGTGCCGACAATCTCACCCGGCAGGCGTTTTCTGCTGCCCGGTAGTGACCATTTGCAGCTGCGCACCAAATGTCCGGGCCGGATTCAGATCGATTACCTGCCAATTATCCAGCCCGGCACGTTCGCTGCCCTGAAACATCTCTGACCCAAGACGATTCACCTCGTCCGCCAGGGAATCGACTTCCAGGGACATCAGGAAAAAGCCTTCGCCGTTAGCCTCCAGGTACCGAGCCGGCTCAGTATCAGGCCGTGTCGGCTGTACGAGAATTATCCAGGTGTCGCCCAGCTTGAAGCGAGCAATATCAACGCCGCGCTCGTCGAGATGATCCCGCGACGTAACCACCATATTCAATATTTGTTCATACCGCATGATTGTGTCTTCCAGATCGCGGACAATGAAATTGATATGGTGGACACTTCGAACCATGGTTGCGCCTCCGAGGCCAGTCTCTGAAGATATCGTCGAAAAAATATATTACGGACTTTCGCGCCGCACAAACAGCATGGATTGCCGGCGCGGAAAAAAGTGTCGGGCCACTGCTCACCCGCAAGCCTAAAACACGAGGGGGCCAAAATGGATTGGTGGGTATCGCATCGGTTCACCGATGCCAAACGGCCGTGACCTGTCCATGCCTTGTCTGCGGCATACGCTTCGCAGGGAATAAAGCGGACCGCAGGGAGCCATCCCAGCGAAGCGTATGCCGCAGGCGAGGCCGAAGGCCTGGCAAACAGTTTCGGCTGGCGAACATGACCTATTCCGGGTATGCACCAGATCCAGCGGCAGGCCGCCGCGCCTGAAATCCAAGACTATTCGGCAGCTTGTTCCTGCTCGGGCTGATCCAGCAACTGAACCAATGCCATCGGCGCGGAATCCCCCGCCCGATAGCCGATCTTCAGAATCCGCAAATAGCCTCCGGGCCGATCCTTGAACCGCGGTCCCAACTCATTAAAAAGCTTGCCAACGGACTGCTTGTCGCGCAGCCGATCGAATGCCAGCCGACGACGGGCCACCCCGTCCTGTTTTGCCAGAGTAATCAGAGGCTCCACCACGCGCCGCAACTCCTTTGCCTTCGGCAGAGTCGTGCGAATCGTTTCGTGACGAATCAGCGAAACCGCCATATTTTTGTACATGGCTTTGCGGTGGCTGCTTTTTCTGCCGAGCGTCCGGCCAGATTTTCTATGTCGCATGATCCTGTTCCCGGGGAATTACCGACTTAAGCCGCCTGATCGTCATCCTGAACCAGGACCTGCGGAGGCCAGTTCTCGACCCGCATGCCCAATGCAAGGCCGTGGCTTTCCAGCACTTCCTTGATCTCCGTCAGCGACTTCTTACCAAGATTCGGGGTACGCAGTAATTCGACCTCGGTCCGCTGGATCAAGTCACCGATGTAATTGATATTTTCGGCCTTCAGGCAATTCGCCGAGCGTACCGTAAGCTCCAGTTCGTCCACCGGACGCAGCAGAAGCGGATCGATTTGCGATTCGGCACCTTCGGCATCAGCCTCATCCTGACCACTCAGGTCAACGAATACATCCAGCTGGTCTTTAAGAATAGATCCGGCACGCCGAATAGCTTCCTCGGCATCGATCGTACCATTGGTCTCAATATCAATGATCAGCTTGTCGAGATTCGTCCGTTGCTCGACACGCGCAGCTTCCACGTTATAACTAACCCGTTGCACGGGGCTAAATGTCGCGTCCAATTGCAAACGGCCGATCGTCCCGACGTGCTCTTCGAGGTTCAGCTTCTGCACGGCTGGCCGATAACCCCGCCCGCGCTCGACAGTCAGCAACATTTTCAGGCTGCCACCACTGGTTAGATTGGCGATAATGTGATCGGGGTTTACCACCTCGACATCATGATCGCGGGCAATATCACCGGCGGTAACCGGCCCGGGGCCGGTCTTGAACAGGGTCAGCTCGGCACGCTCACGTGCGTGCATGCGAATCGCAACCGCCTTCAAATTCAGGAGAATCTCCACGATATCTTCCTGCACGCCCTCGAGACTCGTGTACTCGTGGAGAACGGAATCGATTTCGACCTCGACGATAGCCGCACCCGGCATGCTGGAAAGCAATACGCGGCGCAGAGCGTTGCCGAGTGTATGCCCGAAACCACGTTCGAATGGCTCAATAATGACCCGAGCTTTCGTCTCTGTTTCCGACTGAACCCGAACAGTTCGGGGGCGTAAAAATTCTGTTGTCATATCCTGCATATTAGTTAATGCCTCCTGCTTACTTGGAGTAGAGTTCAACGACGAGGTTTTCGTTGATATCGGGCAGAATGTCCTCGCGCTCGGGGAGCGACCTCAGGACACCAACCATCTTCTTTTCATCGACTTCCACCCAGTCCGGTAACCCCACCTGACTGGCAATATCCAGAGCGTTTTTGATACGGGGCTGGCTTTTAGCCTTTTCCCTGACTTCAATCTTGTCGCCGGCTGAACATTGAAAAGACGCTATATTGACGACATGCGTATTCACCACAATTGCCTTATGGCTGACCAGTTGACGCGCTTCCGCGCGAGTCGACGCGAAGCCCATCCGGTAGACAGTATTGTCCAGCCGACCTTCCAGCAATTTCAGCAAATTCTCACCGGTCGAGCCTTTTAGATGAGCCGCTTTTTTGTAGTAGTTGCGAAACTGCCGCTCCAGTACACCGTACATGCGACGGAGCTTCTGTTTCTCACGCAACTGCAATCCATAATCACTCAGTCGCCCCCGCCGCTGCCCCGCAGTCGAGCCCGGCGGAGTGTCCAGCTTGCATTTCACGTCGAGCGGCTTGATCCCACTCTTTAAAAACAAGTCGGTGCCTTCGCGACGCGAAAGCTTACATTTCGGACCTAAATACCTAGCCATTCTTTAACTTCCTTAGACCCGCCGTCTTTTCGGCGGCCTGCAACCGTTGTGCGGTATTGGTGTAACATCTTCAATATTCGTGATCTTGAACCCAGCAGAATTCAATGACCTTACCGCTGATTCGCGCCCGGGACCCGGCCCACAAATCCGAACTTCAAGGTTCTTCATACCAAATTCCTGGGCTGTTTTACCTGCTCGTTCAGCCGCAACCTGTGCCGCGAACGGTGTGCTCTTTCTCGACCCGCGAAATCCACAACCTCCGGCCGTAGCCCACGAGACCGTATTACCCTGACGATCGGTAATCGTCACGATGGTGTTATTGAAAGATGCGTGAATATGGGCGATTCCGTCCACCACATGCTTTTTTACTTTCTTACCTGTCTTCGACTGTGCCATACCTTGTCCTTGCTCTATCTCCGTATTGCGCGACGCGGCCCTTTGCGCGTTCTTGCGTTTGTTCGTGTACGTTGACCGCGCAACGGTAAACCGCGCCGGTGGCGGATGCCACGATAAGTTCCCAGGTCCATCAATCGTTTGATATTCATTGAAACTTCGCGACGAAGATCACCCTCAACGGCAAATGTCGCAACTGCCGTACGCAGTCGCTCCACTTCAGGCTCACTGAGATCCTTGACCTTTATATCCTTGGCAACCTCAGCAGCTTCACAAGCCTTATTGGCCCTGGTTTTCCCGATGCCGTAAATCTCCGTTAATGCAATCACTACATGCTTTTGCAACGGGATATTGATACCAGCAATTCGCGCCATTAATCGTCTCCAAATTCAGTCCAGGTTCGGGCTCGGCCTGCCTTAACCTTGACGCTGTTTATGCCGTGGGTCCGTACAAATCACACGCACAACCCGTTTCCTGACAATAATCTTGCAATTTCTGCAGATCTTTTTCACTGATGCCCGAACTTTCATCCCGAACTCCTTATCTAACCTGGCCCGCACGACCATACCCACGCAGATTGGCTTTCTTCAGCATGCCTTCATACTGGTGGGACATCATGTGGGCCTGCAGTTGTGACATAAAATCCATGGTCACAACGACGATGATCAACAAAGACGTGCCACCAAAATAGAAAGGTACCCGCCAATACAAAATCATGAATTCCGGCAACAGGCAGACCGTCACGATATACAAGCCGCCCCAGAAGGTCAGGCGGGTAAGCACTTTGTCTATATACTCGGCAGTCTGGCGCCCCGGTCGAATTCCTGGAATGAATGCGCCCGATCGCTTCAGATTATCAGCCGTTTCCTGCGAGTTAAATACCAGTGCGGTATAGAAAAAACAGAAAAACATGATCAGAGATGCGTAGATCATGATGTAAATCGGTTGTCCCGGCGAAAGTTGCGCGCCGAGCGTTTGCAACCAGCCGAAACCCTCGGCGGTGCCAAACCAGCCTGCAATCGTCGCTGGAAATAAAATAATGCTGGAGGCAAAGATCGGTGGAATCACGCCGGCCATATTAATTTTGAAGGGCAGATGGGTGGATTGCCCCTGCATCATCCGGCGTCCCTGTTGCCGCTTGGCATAATGCACCTGAATCCGGCGTTGTCCACGCTCCATAAATACGACCGCCGCCATCACAACCAGCACCAGCATGACCAGGATCAGAGCCAATGCCGCCGGCATTTCGCCAGTCTCCACGAGCTGTAATGTGCCGCCCAAGGCGGACGGCAAACCGGAAATAATGCTGGCCAGAATGATCATGGAAATGCCATTACCGATGCCACGCTCGGTAATCTGCTCACCCAGCCACATCAGAAACAAAACCCCCGTTACGAGCGTAACCGCCGACGTAAAAACGAAGTTTGGCCCGGGATTGATCACGACGCCCTGGTTTTGCAGAGCAACGGACGCGCCGACTGCCTGAAGACCCGCCAGGAATACCGTCCCATAACGGGTGTATTGCGTGATCTTGCGGCGGCCGCCCTCGCCTTCTTTTTTCAACTGCGCCAGGGTAGGCACAACCACGGACGCCATCTGCATAATGATCGATGCGGAAATGTAAGGCATGATGCCCAACGCAAAAATACTCAAGCGTTCCAGCGCGCCTCCGGAAAACATGTTGAACATGCTCAGAATCGTGCCGCTCTGCTGGTCGAAGAACTGTTCCAACGCGACGGGGTCGATGCCGGGCACGGGAATAAATGTACCCACCCGGTAAACGACCAATGCGCCTACGAGGAAAAACAGGCGCTGGCGCAGATCGGCGAACCGGGTTGCTTCACCCAGTGCCGCTGCAGGATTAACCAGCCTATCTTTTGCCACGTCTTGTCCTCAAAAACCTAATATTGCGCCAACGCTAGTCTTCTATTGTCCCGCCGGCCGCCTCAATCGCTTTGCGTGCGCCTGGAGTTACCATCAGGCCCTGAGTGCGAACCGCTTTTTCGATTTTCCCGGAAGCGATAACCTTAACGCGTTTGGCGTAATTAACTACCACTCCCGCGCGTTTCAGGCTGTCTATATCGACAACCTCATCCTGCGGAATCGCCAACTCATGAAGCCGCAACTCAACCTTCTCTCCCTTACTTCGGGAAACGAAGCCAACCTTGGGAAGACGTCGATGCAACGGCATCTGACCACCCTCGAACCCGACCTTGTGATAACCGCCGGAGCGAGCATGCTGTCCTTTTTCGCCACGTCCACAGGTCTTACCCTGACCGGCTGAGTGCCCACGGCCAACGCGTTTACGCGGCTTTCTACTTCCCGGCTTCAGAGTATTCAGTCTCATCTACTAATCCTCGACCCGCAGCAGGTAAGAAATCCTGTTGATCATGCCGCGATTTTCAGGAGTATCGATCACTTCAACCGTCTGATGCATTCGCCTCAAGCCAAGGCCGGCAACACAGGCCTTGTGCTTCTTCAACCGGCCATACTTACTCTTGACCAGCGTAACCTTGATTGTTTTAGCCTTCGTCATGATCTCAACCCAGGATATCCTCAACCGATTTCCCACGCTTGGCAGCGATGCGCTCAGGAGAATTCACACCATAGAGCGCATTGATCGTCGCTCGAACCACATTAATAGGATTGCGGGAGCCGTAACTTTTGGCGAGAACATTTCGCACTCCCGCGCATTCGAACACGGCCCGCATAGCGCCTCCCGCAATGATTCCAGTTCCTTCGGAAGCCGGTTGCATATAGACCTTGGTCGCACCATGCCGCCCTACCATTGCGTAATGCAATGTCTCGTCATTCAACACCACGGGCTGAATATTTTTTCGCGCCGCCTGCATCGATTTTTGAATAGCGATCGGCACCTCACGGGCCTTCCCATAACCGAAACCCACCCGGCCGCTACCGTCACCGACAACAGTCAAAGCAGTAAATCCGAATTGTCGACCACCTTTTACAACCTTTGCCACCCGATTGACGGTGACCAGTTTTTCCAACATATCGTCGGAAGCAGAATTTCGCTCAACTCTCGCCATACCGTCTTATCCTGATTAAAATTCGAGTCCGTTACCGCGAGCGGCATCCGCCAATGCCTTCACCCGCCCGTGATAGCGAAAACCGGAGCGGTCGAACGCCACGCGCGTTACACCCGCCGATTTAGCCTGCTCCGCGATCGCCTTACCTACCTCAGCTGCTGCTTTCGTATTACCCGTGTTCTTCAACGATTTTCGAAGATCCTTTGACAAAGTGGACGCTGCGGCGATGACCGTGCCTCCGTCCGGCGCGATGACCTGCGCGTATATATGACGGGGCGTACGATGCACAGACAACCGGTGTACACCAAGTTCCCGGATTTTTGCCCGCGTGCGCTTTTTGCGGCGCGCTCTGCTATCAAGCTTCTTCATAACCGTTGCCTGCGAATCTCTTCAATCCTTATGCTTTCTTCTTCGCATCTTTGAGCACAACACGCTCATTGGCGTAACGCACGCCCTTGCCTTTGTAAGGCTCTGGCGGTCGATAACCGCGGATTTCAGCCGCAACCTGCCCAACCTTCTGTTTGTCGATCCCTTTTACGATGATCTCTCTCTGGCTTGGGATCTCTACCTCAACGCCATCCGGGACCTCGTAAATTACCGGATGCGAAAACCCGAGAGTCAAATTCAGATTCTTGCCCTGAGCCTGAGCGCGATAACCGACGCCGACCAACTCCAGCTTTCGTTCATAACCATCGGTCACGCCCGTGATCATGTTGTTCATCAACGCCCGCGTCGTGCCAGCCATTGCTTGAGCAAAACGTGAGCCCGATCGAGGACCCACCGTGGCAAATCCGGCCTCGACTTTTATTTCCACCTCAGAGTTAACCAGCATGCTCAACTCGCCTTTCGGTCCTTTGACCTTAAGTTCGCCGGTGGCCAACTTGAACTCCACGCTTTCCGGTAGAGAAACTGGTTGTTTCGCAACTCTGGACATAACTGATCTTCTTACGAAATCACACAGATCACTTCGCCGCCGATCCCCTGGCTGCGGGCCGCGCGATCGGTCATCAATCCCTTTGATGTCGAAATAATAGCCACACCCAAACCACCTAATACGGTTGGAAGTTGATCCTTTTGTTTATAAATTCTCAATCCCGGCCGACTGAAGCGCTGAATCTTGTCAATCACCGGTTTACCTTCAAAATATTTCAAATCGATCGTCAAATTCTTCTTGTTGCCCGGCGCAGTTTCTACATTGAAGCCGGTAATATAGCCTTCGTCCTGCAGTACCTTTGCAATGGCTTCCTTGCGCACCGATGAAGGCATCGTGACACTTTCCATAGCAACGTGTTGACCGTTTCGAATACGCGTCAACATATCGGCAATAGGATCTGACATACTCATTTCAATTCCTTCTCAGTTCAGCCGTGCAGATACCTACCAACTCGCCTTACGCAGGCCCGGAATATTTCCTTCCATCGTCTCTTCCCGGAGCTTATTTCGCCCCAGGCCGAACTTGCGGTAGTACCCCTTCGGTCGTCCGGTTATCGAACACCTGTTTCTCATACGGCTCGGGCTCGCATTACGCGGCAAACCCTGCAAAGCCGCCATCGCCTCGTGTCGCTGTTCATTCGAGCTCTTCGAGTCAGCGATGATTTTCTTTAGCGCCAGTCTTTTCGATGCGAAACGCTTTACCGTTTTCGCGCGCTTTTTCTCACGCTCAATCATTGACTTCTTGGCCATGAATTCCTGCCCCTATTTCTTAAACGGGAAGTTAAAAGCTTCCAGCAAGGCCTGACCTTCCTGGTCTGTCCTGGCCGACGTCGTTATCGTAATGTCCAGTCCGCGAATGGCATCGATATGGTCATAATCGATCTCCGGGAAAATAATCTGTTCCTGAACCCCCATGCTGTAATTTCCCCGGCCATCGAGCGATTTCAGGCTCAACCCCCGGAAATCCCGTATTCGCGGAATTGCTATAGAGATCAGCCGGTCCAGAAATTCATACATCCGTTCCCGTCTCAGCGTGACCTTGCATCCAATAGGCATTCCATCACGCAACTTGAAAGTGGCTACTGACTTGCGCGCACGACGCATCACCGGCTTCTGCCCGGCAATCAACTCAAGGTCAGCCATTGCCTTATCGACAATCTTCCGATCGGCAATAGCTTCACCGACACCCATGTTCAGGGTGATTTTCGTGATTCGCGGCACCTGCATAACATTGCTTACCTGCAGCTTCTCTTTTAGCTGCGGCACCGCCGTTTGCGTGTAAAACTCTCTTAATCTGGACATTTCTCAAACTCTGCGCGACACCCCGATTCAGATGTCCACCACCTCATTATTCGACTTGAAATAGCGCACCTTGCGCCCGTCTTCCAGCTTCTTGACGCCGATGCGATCGCCTTTCTCCGTGTTCGGATTGAACAACATCAAATTGGACCCATCCAGCGCCATTTCCTTTTCGACAATACCACCCTGTATACCGGCATTCGGGTTAGGCTTCTGATGCTTCTTCACCATGTTGATGCCTTCGACCAGAACGCGGTCCGAATCCAAAACGCCCAGCACAGTGCCGCGCCGACCCTTGTCTTTCCCGGCTATGACTATGACTTCATCGCCTTTCTTAATACGCTGCATTTACCTGACTCGCACCACTGGCTCAGAGAACTTCTGGCGCCAGAGAAATAATTTTCATAAATCGACCAGTACGCAGCTCGCGCGTCACCGGACCAAAGATTCGTGTCCCGATCGGCTCCAGCCGGGCGTTTAACAACACCGCGGCATTACTGTCAAACCGAATCAAAGATCCATCTTTTCGCCGTACGCCCTTCTTTGTGCGCACGACAACGGCGTTATACACCTCGCCTTTCTTCACTCGTCCACGCGGAATGGCATCTTTCACGCTGACTTTAATGACATCGCCGACGCCCGCATAGCGGCGCTTCGAACCACCCAGCACTTTGATACACATTACTTTACGAGCTCCGCTGTTATCAGCCGCGCTGAGCATTGATTGCATCTGAATCATGATCGATTACCAAAAATCCAATCGTTTTCCGATTGGTCGCTACTGCGCATCTGCGCGCTCCAAAATCTCAACGACTCGCCAGGCTTTCCGCTTCGATATCGGTCGACACTCGGCAATTGAAACCACATCGCCTTCTTTACAAGAATTGTCTTCATCGTGAACCAGAATCTTAGTGGTACGACGGATGTACTTCCCATATAAAGGGTGCTTGACAACCCTCGAGATAGATACGGAAGCAGTCTTGTCCATCTTGTTACTGATCACTTCTCCAGTGACCGTGCGAATGGCCTTTTGCTCCTGCGTATTTTTCTCTGTCTGTTCACTCATGATTCAATCTCAGGTTTCCTTGCTGGTCTCTTGCTCACGCATGACCGTCTTGATTCGCGCGATACTGCGTCGAACCTTCTTAAATTGATCTGAGCGAACAAGCTGCCCGGTTGCCCGCTGCATGCGCAGATTAAACTGCTCCCGGCGCAGACCGAGAAGCTCCTCGACCAATTCCTCGCGGTTTCTCCCTCGAAGCTCGTTTGCGTTCATCAAATCACCTGCCGTGAAACAAATGAGGTGGAAACCGGCAATTTCGCCGCGGCGAGGCGGAACGCCTCCCGTGCTACGACTTCAGAGACACCTTCCATTTCATAGAGAACGCGTCCTGGCTGGATCTGGGCAACCCAGTACTCGACGTTACCCTTGCCTTTACCTTGGCGCACTTCCAACGGTTTCTTGGTAATCGGTTTATCCGGAAAAATACGAATCCAAATCTTTCCCCCGCGTTTAACGTAGCGAGTCATTGCACGCCGCGCTGCCTCAATCTGCCGTGCTGTAATTCGCCCGCGTCCGGTGGATTTCAACCCAAATTCGCCGAACGCCACCGTATTGCCGCGCTGGGCCAGCCCGCGATTACGGCCTTTTTGCTGCTTTCTAAATTTTGTCCGTTTTGGCTGAAGCATGTCTTAACCCTGGGTAGACGGTGTTTTTTCAGCGGGCTTGCCTGCCACATCCAGGGCATCGAAGACCTCACCACGGAAAATCCAGACCTTTACGCCGATAACGCCATATGTCGTCATCGATTCAGCGAAACCATAGTCAATATCGGCCCGGAACGTATGCAGCGGGACACGGCCCTCGTGGTACCACTCTGAGCGTGCGATCTCAGCGCCATTCAAACGGCCACCGACTTTGACCTTGATGCCCTCGGCACCAAGCCGCATCGTATTCGTGACCGCCCTTTTCATGGCCCGGCGAAACATGACGCGGCGCTCCAACTGTTGAGCAATACCCTCGGCCACCAGTTGCGCATCCAGCTCCGGCTTACGAATTTCCGCTATGTTCAGACGCACGTCTGCCAGACTCATGCCGGTCATCTGTGCAACTGACCGCCGAAGGCCCTCAATATCTTCACCTTTTTTACCGATCACAATACCCGGCCTTGCCGTATGAATGGTGATATGCACTTTGTGCGCCGGCCGTTCGATATATATTCGGCTAACGGATGCATCCTTGAGCTTTTTCTTGATGAATTGCCGGATTTTCTTATCCTGCGCAATGTAAATCGGGAACGTCTTGCTATCCGCATACCACTTTGACGCCCAGTCCTTCGTGATACCGAGGCGAATACCGATTGGATGTACTTTCTGACCCATACCCGATTCCTATTCGTCCGCAACCTGCACAGTAATATGACTGTTGCGTTTAATGATCCTGCTCGACCGCCCTTTCGCTCGTGCCCGGAAGCGTCTGAACGTCGGCGCCTCATCGACGAAAATGGACGATACTTTCAGTTCGTCGATATCCGCACCATGATTATGTTCTGCATTTGCAACTGCGGATTCCAATACTTTTCTGACGATTGCGGCACCTTTCTTCGGCATTAACGTCAACGTCTGCAAAGCACTCGCAACGGTCTTTCCGCGCACCGCATCGGCTACCAACCGACACTTCTGAGGCGAAATTCGCGCGTATTTTAACTTTGCTGAAACCTGCATCGATCCTGTCCTACTTGGTCTTCCGATCCCCGGAATGGCCTCTGAACGTTCGCGTCTGCGCAAACTCACCGAGCTTGTGGCCAACCATATTTTCTGAAATCAGAACCGGAACATGATCACGACCATTATGGATGGCAATAGTCAGACCCACCATATCCGGCGCGATCATTGAACGGCGTGACCACGTTTTAATTGGCCGGCGATCATTCGTCGCGACAGCCTGCCTCACCTTCTTCGCCAGATGGTCGTCGATAAACGGCCCTTTTTTAATCGATCGTGGCACTTACGAATCCTCAAATATTAATCTTCAAGCCCGAGGTCTATTTTCGGCCCCGGCGACGCACAATCATGCTGTCCGTACGTTTGTTATTCCGCGTTTTCTTGCCCTTGGTCGGCGTACCCCACGGTGATACCGGGTGTCGCCCGCCCGAAGTGCGCCCTTCGCCCCCACCATGCGGGTGATCGACCGGGTTCATCGCTACGCCTCGCACCGTTGGGCGAACACCCCGCCACCGGCTTGCGCCGGCTTTACCAAGCTTGCGCAGATTGTGCTCGCCATGACCGACCTCACCGATAGTGGCCCGACAATCGGTATGTACCCTGCGCATTTCGCCTGATCGCAGTCTCAGGGTCGCATAAGCACCCTCTCGTGCGACGATCTGCGCACTGCCACCAGCCGTGCGCACCATCTGGGCGCCCTTGCCCGCTTTCAATTCAACACAATGCACCTGCGTACCGACGGGAATATTTCGCAGCGGCAAGGCATTCCCCGTTTTTATCGCCGCTTCACGACCCGACATCACCGTATCACCCGTGCGAATACCCTTTGCCGCGAGTATGTAGCGACGTTCACCGTCGGCATATAAAACCAGGGCCAGATGCGCACTGCGGTTTGGATCGTACTCGATTCGTTCCACCTTGCCCGGAACCCCGTCTTTGTCCCGTTTGAAATCGACAATCCGGTACCGTCGCTTATGGCCACCGCCACGATGGCGGGTGGTTATCCTGCCCTTGTTGTTGCGGCCACCACTGCGCGGCTGCTTGTCGAGCAATGGCCCGTGCGGTTCACCCTTATGCAGCGTCGGCGTATTAACCTTGACGGTAAAGCGACGGCCAGGCGAGGTCGGTTTTAACTTTTGTATTGGCATTAATCCGCTTCCGCAATCGCTACTCAGTACCGATAAAATCGATGCTCTGACCATCGGCCAGGGTCACATACGCTTTCTTCCAGTTTTGTCGCCGGCCATAATCCTGCCCGAAGCGTTTTATCTTGCCGCGGCAGTTCACAACCTGGACGCTCTTTACGGTTACTTCGAAAAGCAACTCGACAGCGCGACCTATTTCTGATTTGGTTGAATCACGACGCACTTTAAAAACGAATTGATTGTAGCGGTCGGCAACATTGGTGGTCTTTTCCGATACATGCGGCCCCAGTAGAACGGACATAAGGCGTTCCGTTTGATGCACCACTTTCATGACAGGCGCTCCTCCAGTCCCTTGACTGCAGCAGTTGTTGCGAGAACTTTGTCGTAACGCAACAGACTGACCGGATTCACCTCACGCAGATCAAGAACATCGACCCAACTGAGATTTCGCGCGGCCAGGCATAGATTGTCATCATATTGATCGACAAGCACCAACACATGATCCAGCTCGAGCTCCGTTAGCCTGGCGACCAGGTCCCTTGTTTTAGGCTTGTCCATCACCAGGCTGTCTACGACGATCAGGCGACTTTCCCGCACTAACTCGGACAGCATGGATCGCATCGCAGCCTGATACATCTTCCGATTAACCTTCTGCGAGTAGTCTCGCGGTCGCGCTGCAAATGTCCGGCCACCACCGACCCAGATAGGACTGCGAATCGTGCCAGCCCGTGCCCGTCCGGTGCCTTTCTGACGCCAAGGCTTGGCGCCGCCGCCGCGCGCATCAGAACGATTCTTCTGCGCCTTGCTGCCAGAACGCTTTTTCGCGCGAAAGGCAGTCACAACCTGATGAATCAGTGGTTCATTCAAACTGGCTCCGAAGGTGCGATCAGACACCTCGATGCTTTTTGAACCCCCTGCTATATCAATCTTCATGATCAGCCTTAATCGTTGCTGCCGCGCACTTTAACCGCTGGTTTAATGACCAGGCGGCTACCCGCGTGACCTGGGACAGCGCCTTTCACAGCGATCAGATTCCGTTCCGGATCCACCTGCACGACCTCAAGGCCTTGCACCGTGCGCTGGACATTTCCCAGATGACCCGCCATTTTCTTACCCTTGAACACCCGACCCGGGGTCTGATTCTGCCCAATAGAACCGGGCGCACGATGCGCCAGCGAATTACCGTGCGTCGCATCCTGCATGTGGAAATGGTGCCGTTTTACGACGCCCGCAAAACCCTTACCAATTGTTGTGCCGGTCACGTCGACGCGTTGGCCCGCCGAAAACCGATCAACCGTCAATTCTGCACCGGGTTCGTACTCCGACGCCTGGTCGGCATCGATGCGAAACTCATACAGACCCTCGCCCGGCTCGACAGAAACCGCCGCGTACTGGCCTGCGACAGGCTTGCTGATGCGCGACGGCTTGCGGGTGCCGGTGGTCACCTGCAAAGCAAAATAACCATCACGATCATCCGTTTTGATACGGGTAATACGATTCGGCGGCGCATGAATCACCGTTACGGGCACTGATTCGCCTTCTTCCGTGAAGATGCGACTCATTCCAGTTTTTCGACCCACAAGCCCAATGGCCATGCCGAATTCCTATGCGTTGTGCCCTGATCGGACAGTCAAAATATCAGTAAAAATGAAGTAGCCAGCCCACAGATCCGAGCAGTTTTTATATACCTGTGTACTCGGAAATGAAGCCTGACCCGCCTGATTCATTGATGATCAGCCCGTTACCACCCAAAAACCACCCCACGGTGCGAATGGCCATGCTGACCATCTCTGGCAGCACGAAGCCCGAAGCAGGACATCCTGCACCGGGCCAAGCGAGCAGGCAATTATATCAATAATTCTGCTTAGTTCAATTTAATCTGGACATCAACCCCCACTGGTAATTCCAGCTTCATCAGGGCATCCACGGTCTTATCCGTCGGCTCCAGGATGTCCATAAGCCGCTTGTGGGTCCGGAGCTCATATTGGTCCCGCGCGTCCTTATTGACGTGTGGCGATATAAGCACCGTGAATCGCTCTTTTTTGGTCGGCAGCGGAATCGGCCCCCTGACCTGGGCGCCTGTCCGCTTGGCCGTTTCCACGATTTCCCGGGCCGAAACGTCAATCAACCTGTGGTCGAACGCTTTCAGCCGGATCCTGATATTTTGATTGTTTGCCATAGTAGATTACTCGATAATCTTCGCCACTACACCAGCGCCGACGGTCCGGCCACCCTCGCGGATCGCAAAGCGCAAACCGTCTTCCATCGCAATCGGCGCGATCAGCTCAACCTTCATTTGCACATTGTCGCCCGGCATCACCATCTCGGTGCCCTCCGGTAACTCCACCGCACCCGTGACATCCGTGGTGCGAAAGTAAAACTGCGGCCGATAGCCCTTGAAAAACGGCGTGTGCCGACCACCCTCGTCCTTGCCCAGTATGTACACCTCGGCCTCAAACTTGGTGTGCGGCGTGATCGAGCCCGGCTTCGACAGCACCTGGCCACGCTCAACCTCCTCGCGCTTCGTGCCGCGCAGCAATACCCCCACGTTGTCGCCCGCCTGACCGTCATCCAAAAGCTTGCGGAACATTTCGACGCCCGTGCAGGTGCTCTTCGCCGTGTCCCTGATGCCGACAATCTCCACCTCATCGCCAACCTTCACCACGCCCCGCTCGATACGCCCGGTCACCACCGTGCCACGTCCGGAGATCGAAAATACGTCCTCCACCGGCATCAGAAACGCACCATCCACCGCCCGCTCCGGCTGCGGTATGAAACTGTCCAGGGCCGCCACCAGCTTCTCCACTGACTGCGTGCCCAGCTCGCTGTCCTCACCTTCCAGCGCCTTCAGCGCACTGCCAATGATGATCGGCGTGTCGTCTCCGGGAAACTCGTACGTCGACAGTAAATCGCGCACTTCCATCTCCACCAGCTCCAATAGCTCCTCATCGTCAACCATGTCCGCCTTGTTCAGGTACACCACGATGTACGGCACACCCACCTGACGCGCCAGCAGTATGTGCTCCCGGGTCTGCGGCATCGGTCCGTCCGCCGCCGAGACCACCAGGATCGCACCGTCCATCTGCGCCGCGCCGGTGATCATGTTCTTCACGTAATCCGCATGTCCCGGACAATCCACGTGCGCGTAATGACGTGCGTCACTCTCGTATTCCACGTGCGCCGTCGCTATCGTAATGCCCCGCTCACGTTCCTCCGGCGCCTTGTCTATATCGTCAAATGCCGATACGTCGCCACCATGCTTGGCCGCCATCACCTTCGTCAACGCCGCCGTCAGCGTCGTCTTGCCATGATCAACGTGGCCTATCGTCCCAACGTTGACATGTGGCTTGGTTCGTTCAAATTTCTTTTTAGACATCAGCTTCTCCAGGTCTCCTGATTTTTTGCCGACTTTGCGGGTCAATCTTTCTTGATCACCGATTCCGCCACGTTAGGTGGCACTTCAGAATAATGAGCAAATTCCATTGAGTAGGTAGCCCGTCCCTGCGACATAGAGCGTAGGGCCGTTGCATAGCCAAACATTTCTGCCAATGGCACCTCGGCCTTGATAATCTTACCGGCCGGTGATTCGTCCATACCTTGCAAGACCCCGCGCCGACGATTCAGGTCACCGTTCACATCACCCATGTAATCGTCCGGAGTCACAATTTCGACAGCCATGATCGGTTCCAGCAAACACGGCTTAGCGTTTTTGACCCCGGCCTTAAAGCCCATTGAGCCGGCAATCTTGAACGCCATCTCGTTAGAATCCACATCATGATATGAGCCGTCATACAACGTAACTTTCACATCGACAACCGGAAATCCAGCCAGCACCCCGGAGGTCATCGCTTCCTGTATACCCTTATCGACAGCCGGAATGTACTCCTTCGGCACAGCCCCGCCAACGATCTTATTGACGAACTCGTAGCCTACGCCCGGGTTCTGCGGCTCGATTTTCAGCCACACATGCCCATATTGACCACGGCCGCCAGTCTGGCGGACGAATTTGCCTTCCTGCTCGACTGATCCACGGATGGTTTCGCGATAAGCTACTTGTGGCCGGCCTACGTTGGCCTCCACCTTGAATTCGCGTCGCATGCGATCGACGATGATGTCGAGGTGTAACTCGCCCATTCCGGAAATGATGGTCTGCCCGGACTCTTCATCGGTGTGCACCTTAAATGACGGATCCTCCTTGGCCAGCTTTTGCAGTGCGATGCCCATCTTTTCCTGGTCCGGCCTGGTTTTTGGTTCTACCGCGACAGCAATTACCGGCTCGGGAAAATCCATGCGCTCCAGGGTAATCACGTTCTTCAGGTCAACCAGGCTGTCGCCGGTGGTTACATCTTTCAGCCCAACGGCCGCGGCAATATCACCGGCACGCACTTCTTTTATCTCTTCCCGTTCGTTGGAATGCATTTGCAGAATTCGACCTATGCGCTCCTTCTTGCATTTCACGGAGTTATAGATCGTGTCGCCGGAATGCAAGACACCCGAATAAACGCGGAAAAAAGTCAGGTTACCGACAAACGGGTCGGTCGCAATTTTGAAAGCCAGTGCGGCGAAAGACTCATCATCTTTTGCCACTCGTTCACCTTCCGTGTCATCTTCCAGAATACCTTTGACCGGCGGCACGTCGACTGGCGACGGCAAAAAATCGATCACGGCGTCAAGCATGGCCTGAACGCCTTTATTCTTAAATGCTGAGCCGCACACGGTTGGGACAATCTCACCGGCCAAAGTTCGGGCACGCAATCCCGTGCGAATATCTGCCTCGCTCAGATCGCCCTCTTCGAGGTATTTATTCATTAAATCGTCATTCGACTCAACTGCGGCTTCGAGCATCTTCTCACGCCATTCGTTGCATTCACCCTGCATCGCAGCCGGGATATCCGCAAGCTCGTAGCTAACGCCCAGATCGCTGTCATCCCAATAAATTGCCTGCATCTTGATAAGATCTACGACACCCTCAAATTTGTCCTCGGCACCGATCGGCAATTGAACAGGTACGGGATTGCCGCCAAGACGTTCTCTGATCTGGCGGACCACTCGATGAAAGTCGGCACCAGCGCGGTCCATCTTGTTAATGAATGCCATACGCGGCACCTTGTACTTATTCGCTTGCCGCCAGACCGTTTCGGACTGGGGCTCGACACCACCGACGGCACAAAAGACCGCGACTGCACTGTCCAATACACGCAGCGAACGTTCCACTTCAATCGTGAAATCCACGTGCCCCGGAGTATCGATAATATTGATACGGTGCAGCGGAAAATGCTGGTCCATTCCAGACCAGAAACAGGTGGTCGCTGCCGAAGTGATGGTAATTCCGCGCTCTTGCTCCTGCTCCATCCAGTCCATCACGGCGGCCCCATCATGGACTTCGCCTAGCTTGTGGGAAACACCTGTATAGAAAAGAATCCGTTCAGTCGTAGTCGTCTTACCGGCATCAATGTGCGCCATGATGCCGATATTGCGATAATGCTCAATGGGAGTTGTACGTGCCACGTTGCGCGTCCTTGTCGAATCAATGCCGAATCCAGCTAATGACTACCAGCGGTAGTGCGCGAAGGCCTTGTTGGCCTCCGCCATTCGGTGCGTGTCTTCGCGCTTCTTGACTGCGGAACCACGATTTTCGGCAGCGTCCAGCAACTCGTTGGCGAGTCGTTGCGCCATGGATTTTTCATTACGCTTGCGAGCAGCATCGATCACCCAACGCATAGCGAGAGTTCGCCTCCGGGCCGGCCGAACTTCGATAGGCACCTGATAAGTCGCGCCTCCAACACGGCGAGATTTGACCTCAACCATAGGCTTGATGTTGTCGAGAGCCTGCTCGAGCAACTCAACAGCCTGCTCCTCAGGTTGTCCAGTGCGCTCTGAAATCTGCGTTAGCGCGCCATACACAATATTCTCCGCCACGGATTTCTTGCCACTTTTCATCAGCATATTGATGAACTTGGCCAGTAACTGACTGTCGTGTTTGGGATCGGGGAGAATAATGCGCTTTGGCGCTGAGGTACGTCTGGACATGATACGACTCGAATGTGGGTCAGCGTGTCTGTTGAATTAGTTCTTGGGCCGTTTGGCGCCGTATTTTGATCGCCCCTTGCGACGATCTGAAACTCCCGCGCAGTCGAGCGTGCCACGCACCGTGTGGTAGCGCACCCCCGGCAGATCTTTCACCCGCCCACCACGAATCAATATGACCGAGTGTTCCTGCAAATTATGGCCTTCGCCGCCGATATAACTCGTTACCTCAAAACCATTAGTCAATCGAACGCGTGCAACCTTTCGCAGTGCCGAGTTCGGCTTCTTTGGCGTGGTCGTATAAACACGAGTGCAAACTCCGCGCTTTTGTGGACTGCTGCCCAGCGCAGGAACATTACTCTTGGACGGCTTCGTCTTACGTCCCTTGCGGACGAGTTGATTACAAGTGGCCATATATCATAAATCTTTGGAGCAATTTCTCTTTATGCAAATAAACGGCAGCCCGCATGCGGCATCATCTGTGAAGATCCAACATCCGGGCTAGCCGAGATCGGCGGGGCATTCCTGGCCCAGCCTACATTGTTCTGGCGGCGCCTACAGTGGACGCACACAGGACCGCGAATTGTAGGGGTGCGCCGGGCCCTGCGTCAAGCTGGCCCATCCAGTCTAGCTCGCCGCCGCCTCTGACTCCGGAGCCGAATCGTTGCCATCGGGCGTCACCGGCACCGCAGCTTCCTGATCGACCGAATCCGACGCACTTTCCGGCGCCTCCCCGGTTGCCTGGCTCAACCCTCTCAGCTCCTCGGACAGCTGCTCTTCCCGGCTGCGACGCTTCTCCATATGATGGGCGTAGCCAGTACCTGCCGGAATCAGGCGGCCGACAATGACATTCTCTTTCAGCCCCCGCAAATTGTCGCGCAGACCCTTGACCGCGGCCTCGGTAAGCACCCTGGTTGTTTCCTGGAATGATGCGGCCGAGATAAACGATTCAGTCGCAAGCGATGCTTTGGTTATACCAAGCAATAACGGCCTCTCCGTTGCCGGCTCCTTGCCTTTCACTTTTTCAGCCTGGTTCACGTCTCGCAGGCGCGATCGTTCGAGCTGCTCACCGCGCAACAGGCCGGTATCGGCCGGATCCTCGATTTCAATCTTGCGCAGCATTTGGCGAATAATGACCTCAATATGCTTGTCATTGATCTTGACGCCTTGCAATCGATAAACGTCCTGGATTTCGCGCACGAGATAGTCCGCCAGATTTTCAACGCCCTGCAACCGCAGGATATCGTGCGGATTCGGCTCGCCGTCGGCAATGACTTCACCCCGCGCTACCTGCTCACCTTCGAAGACACTCAAATGGCGCCACTTGGGGATCAGGTCTTCACGCTTTTCACCTTTCTCATTAGTTATGACCAGACGACGTTTGCCCTTGGTTTCCTTACCAAAACTTACCGTACCGCTGGCTTCGGCAAGAATCGCAGTATCCTTTGGCTTGCGCGCCTCGAATAAATCCGCAACGCGCGGCAACCCGCCCGTAATATCACGCGTCTTCGAACTCTCCTGGGGGATTCTCGCGATAACGTCACCGACGGCGACCTTGGCTCCATCGCTCATAATTACTATGGCGCCTGGCGGCAGAGCGTAAACCGCCGGAATATCCGTATTGGCGAAACTGACCTCTTTGCCCTTACTGTCGAGCAACTTCGCAATGGGCCGCAAATCCTTGCCGCTGCCACTGCGTTGTTTCGGATCCAACACCATAATGCTGGACAAACCCGTCATCTCATCCATTTGCTCGGTAACGGTCACACCATCTATGAAATCCTCGAACTTCAGGTTGCCGGATACTTCGGCGACGACCGGGTGAGTGTGCGGATCCCAGGTCGCAACGATTTGACCGGCAGCAACCTTCTCGTCTTCAGCGACAGTAATCATTGCTCCGTACGGAATCTTGTAGCGCTCCTTTTCACGCCCATGCTCATCTAGCACGCCGATCTCACCAGATCTGCTGACCGCTACCATATAGCCTTTTTTATGCATCACAGTCTTGATGTTATGCAATCGCAACACGCCGCCACCCTTGACTTCAACACTGTTGGCTGCGACTGCTCGCGACGCCGCACCACCAATGTGGAAAGTGCGCATCGTCAGTTGCGTCCCCGGCTCACCGATCGACTGTGCGGCAATAACACCAACAGCCTCACCAATATCGATTAGATGTCCCCGCGCCAGATCACGCCCATAGCATTGCGAACAAACACCGTAACGGGTTTGACAAGTGATCGGTGAGCGCACCTTGACGTAGTCGATACCTTCTTCTTCCAACAGAGAAACCTGTGCTTCGTCCAGCAAAATACCCGCCTCCAGCACGACCTCATCCGAATCCAGTCTGGTCACAGGTTCAGCCAGAGCCCGTCCCAGCACCCTGTCTCGCAAGGGTTCTACGATGTCGCCGCCTTCCACGAGCGGCATCATCGAAACACCCCGGTCGGTCTCACAATCGACTTGGGTAACCACCAGGTCCTGAGCGACATCCACCAGGCGGCGGGTTAAATAGCCGGAGTTAGCGGTTTTCAGCGCAGTATCTGCCAAACCCTTTCGCGCGCCGTGCGTCGAAATAAAGTATTGCAGGACATCCAGACCTTCCCGGAAGTTTGCCGTGATCGGCGTCTCTATGATCGAGCCATCCGGCTTGGCCATCAAACCACGCATCCCGGCCAGTTGACGAATCTGTGCAGCCGAACCTCGCGCACCGGAATCAGCCATCATAAAAATTGAATTGAATGAGGCCTGCTCGATCTTCTCGCCGGACTCTGTAGAGATATACTCCTTGCCCAGCTTGTCCATCATCGCCTTGGCAACCTGGTCGTTGGTGCGCGACCAGATATCCACTACCTTGTTATAGCGCTCACCGTTAGTCACCAGGCCGCTGGCATACTGATCCTGAATCTCTCTGACCTCGATCTCCGCCTGATCGAGGATTGCCGGCTTGGACTCCGGCACGACCATATCATTTATACCGATGGAAATACCCGCCCGCGTCGCATAGCGAAAGCCCGTGTACATCAGACGGTCCGCCAGAACGACGGTTTTCTTCAAACCGACTTTACGATAGCTGGCATTGATACATGCAGAGATCGCTTTTTTGGTCATGTCCTGATTGACCAGACTGAAACTAAGTTCCTCCGGCAACAACTCTGACAGTAGCGCCCGGCCGACTGTTGTCTCTACGATGCGCGGTCCGTGACTGATGGTGCCATCTTCTCTTTCATGATAGTCATTGATTCGTACTTTAACCTGGGCGTGCAAAGCCGCTGCGCCAGTCTCGTGGGCTCGGTGAACTTCACTGACGTCTGTGAAAATCATGCCGGTACCCTTCGCATTCACGTTTATGCGCGTCATATAGTAGAGCCCGAGCACGACATCCTGGGATGGCACGATGATGGGTTCTCCGTTAGCCGGAGAAAGAATATTATTGGAAGACATCATCAACGCACGAGCTTCCAGCTGCGCTTCCAGCGACAACGGTACGTGCACTGCCATTTGATCGCCGTCAAAGTCTGCGTTGAAGGCAGTACAAACCAATGGGTGTAACTGTATTGCCTTACCCTCGATCAGCACAGGTTCAAAGGCTTGTATGCCCAGACGGTGCAAGGTCGGCGCCCGGTTCAAGAGAACCGGATGCTCTCGAATGACTTCTTCGAGAATATCCCAGACCTCTGGCCCCTCGCGTTCAACCAGGCGCTTCGCGGCTTTGATTGTTGTCGACTCGCCACGCAACTGGAGCTTGCTAAAGATAAATGGCTTGAATAGTTCCAGCGCCATTTTTTTCGGCAGGCCACACTGGTGCAATTTCAGAGTCGGGCCAACCACGATAACCGAACGCCCCGAGTAATCGACTCGTTTGCCGAGCAGATTCTGGCGAAAGCGACCCTGCTTGCCCTTGATCATGTCGGCCAGAGATTTCAGCGGGCGCCGATTTGTTCCCGTGATTGCGCGACCGCGACGACCGTTGTCCAGCAATGCATCGACAGATTCCTGCAGCATTCGCTTTTCATTGCGGACGATAATATCGGGCGCATTCAACTCCAGCAGCCGGCGCAGGCGATTGTTGCGGTTAATCACCCGGCGGTAAAGATCATTTAAGTCTGAGGTGGCAAACCGGCCACCATCAAGGGGCACTAATGGACGAAGATCTGGCGGCAGCACCGGTAAAACCGTTAGCACCATCCACTCCGGACGATTACCCGATTGCAGAAATGCCTCAAGAAGCTTTAAGCGCTTGGAGAGACGTTTAATCTTGGTCTCGGAATTTGTGGCATTAATGTCCTCACGCACCTGCAGAACACCAGCGGATAAATCGATCGTGCGGAGCAATTCATGGACCGCTTCAGCACCCATCGCAGCATCGAATTCATCACCGAATTCCTCAATGGCCTCAAGATACTGCTCGTCGGTGAGCAATTGACCGCGTTCAAGAGTGGTCAAGCCTGGCTCAGTTACGACAAATGCCTCAAAATATAAGACGCGTTCGATTTCACGTAGCGTCATATCGAGCATCAGCCCAATGCGTGATGGCAAGGACTTGAGAAACCAGATATGAGCCGTAGGACTGGCCAATTCGATGTGGGCCATCCGCTCGCGTCGAACTTTAGTCTGGGTAACCTCTACACCACACTTCTCACAGACTACGCCACGATGCTTGAGACGTTTGTATTTGCCGCATAAGCACTCGTAGTCCTTTATTGGTCCGAAAATCTTTGCGCAGAAAAGGCCGTCACGTTCCGGCTTGAACGTCCGATAATTTATTGTTTCGGGTTTCTTAACCTCACCGAACGACCAGGACCGGATTAATTCCGGTGATGCGAGAGAAATTCGAATCGCATCAAAATCCTCAACGTTGTTCTGCGTCCTAAAAAGCTTCAATAAATCTTTCATGTATCACCTGCCAGAGGTAAAAATTTCTGTTCCGCTGCGCTCAGTCGCTTTCCAGTTCAATATTGATGGCCAGGGAATGTATCTCCTTGACCAGTACATTGAAGGATTCAGGCATACCAGCATCCATTTCATGCGTCCCATCGACGATGTTCTTGTACATTTTCGTACGCCCCTGAACATCATCCGATTTAACGGTTAACATTTCCTGCAGCGTGTAAGCCGCGCCATAAGCTTCCAGCGCCCAAACCTCCATCTCGCCGAAGCGTTGACCACCGAACTGCGCCTTACCGCCCAGCGGTTGCTGGGTAACAAGGCTGTAGGGACCGGTTGATCGCGCATGCATCTTGTCATCGACCAGATGGTTAAGCTTAAGCATGTACATGTAACCCACGGTCGTCGGCCGTTCGAACTTTTCTCCGGTCCGACCATCGATCAGGGTTGTTTGCCCAGAGGTGGGCAGCCCTGCCAGTTCGAGCATGTGCTTGATTTCATCTTCTGACGCACCGTCGAAGACTGGCGTCGCCATGGGTATGCCGTTACGAAGATTCTCCGCCAGCTCCCTGATTTCATGATCGTTCAAGCTCTTCAGGTCTTCCTTCTTACCACCGGATTTGTTGTATATCTCGTCCAGCAGACCCCGCAATTGGGATAGCGGCGCCTGGCTGTCCAGCAGATCGCCGATTCGTCGTCCCAACTGTTTTGCCGCCCATCCCAGATGAGTTTCAAGTACCTGGCCGACATTCATGCGCGACGGCACACCGAGGGGATTAAGCACGATATCGATTGGCGTGCCATCTTCCAGGTACGGCATATCCTCGACCGGCACGATCATCGAAATCACGCCCTTGTTACCATGACGGCCAGCCATCTTGTCACCCGGTTGGATACGACGCTTTACGGCCAGATAGACTTTAACCATCTTCAAGACACCAGGTGCCAGATCATCGCCCGCCGTAATTTTCTTGCGTTTTTCTTCGTAGCGACGCTCAAATTCCTCGCGCTGCGCTCGAAGCCTCTCGGCTACCTGCTCGAGTTGCTTGTTCGCTTCATCCTTGCGCAGACGAATCTCAAACCACTGTTCCCTGGGTAGCTCGTTAATAACTGACTGGGTTACCTTGCTGCCGGCTTTCAGATTATTAGGGCCGCCTTCAGTCACTTTGCCCAGTAACATCCGCTCCACACGATCAAATATATCCTCTTCGAGGATTCGTCTCTGATCGTTCAGATCTTTTTTAACACTCTCGAGCTCAGTCTGTTCAATACTCAGAGCTCGATTGTCTTTCTCGACGCCATCACGCGTGAAAACACGAACATCAATAACCGTTCCGTCCATGCCTGGTGGCACCCGCAGTGACGTATCTTTTACATCCGATGCTTTTTCGCCAAAGATAGCGCGCAGTAACTTCTCCTCCGGCGTTAACTGAGTCTCGCCTTTCGGAGTCACCTTGCCGACAAGAATTTCTCCGGCTTTTACTTCTGCTCCAATAAATGCAATGCCTGCCTCGTCCAGCTTGGCCAGTGCCGAATCGCCAACGTTCGGAATATCGGCCGTCACTTCTTCGGAACCCAGTTTCGTATCACGTGCGACGCAGGTCAGTTCCTCGATATGAATCGTCGTGAAACGATCTTCGCGAACCAAACGCTCCGAAATCAGAATTGAATCCTCAAAGTTGTATCCGTTCCAGGGCATAAACGCGACCAGCAGATTCTGGCCGAGAGCAAGCTCACCGAGACTGGTTGACGCGCCGTCCGCCAAGACGTCGCCACGAGCAATCACATCACCGGCTTTGGCCAGCGGTCGCTGATTGATGCAGGTGTTCTGATTCGAACGCGTATACTTCGTCAGGTTATAAATATCGACGCCCGACTCACCAGCACTGGTTTCAGCATCGTGTGCTCGCACGACGATGCGTGAAGCGTCAACGGAATCAACGACACCACCGCGCTTTGAAACTACGGTCACCCCGGAATCGATGGCCACTGCCCGCTCCATTCCCGTGCCTACCAGGGGCGTCTCAGATCGCAAGGTTGGAACTGCCTGACGTTGCATGTTCGAACCCATCAACGCGCGGTTAGCATCATCGTGCTCAAGAAACGGGATCAACGACGCTGCAACAGAAACGATCTGCTTTGGCGATACATCCATATAATCGATCTCGGCCCTGGGCTTTAATGTGAATTCGTTCATATGGCGAACCGATATCAGCCTTTCGACAAATTCACCTTTGCTGGTCAAATCCGCGTTCGCTTGAGCGATCACAAATTGGCCTTCCTCAATAGCCGAAAGGTAATCGATCTCCTCGGTGACCTTGCCATTTTTGATTTTGCGATACGGCGTCTCGAGAAATCCGTATGCGTTGGTCCGCGCGTAAACGGACAAGGAATTGATCAGGCCGATATTTGGCCCCTCCGGAGTCTCAATCGGACATACCCGCCCATAATGAGTCGGATGAACGTCGCGTACCTCAAACCCGGCACGTTCACGAGTAAGGCCGCCCGGGCCCAATGCCGATACGCGTCTTTTATGGGTAATCTCCGATAGCGGGTTGTTTTGATCCATAAACTGGGAGAGTTGACTCGATCCAAAGAACTCTTTAACCGCGGCAGCGACCGGCTTGGCGTTAATCATCTCCTGAGGCATCAGGCCTTCCGTCTCAGCGAGAGTAAGGCGCTCTTTAACACCCCGCTCAACGCGCACCAGGCCAACGCGGAATGCGTTTTCGGCCATCTCTCCAACACTTCGCACGCGTCTGTTACCCAGGTGATCAATGTCATCCACCACACCTCTGCCGTTGCGAATGTCCATCAACACCTTTAACACGGCAATAATGTCATCGCGGCTCAGGATATCTTCACCTTCACTTTCCGGCCGGCCGACGCGCCTATTGAACTTCATTCGACCAACCGCTGATAAATCGTAACGCTCGGGATTGAAGAACAGATTCTGGAACAGGTTTTCCGCTGCATCTTTGGTCGGCGGCTCACCCGGACGCATCATCCGATAAATTTCCGCCAATGCCTCGAGTTTGGTCGTCGTTGCGTCAATCCTCAACGTATTGGAAATGTAGGGGCCCTGGTCGAGATCATTGACGTACAGCGTCTGGATCCGTTCGACGCCTTTCTCGATGAGGCTCTCGACCATTTCACCTGTCAATTCATCGTTCGCCGAAGCCAGTAATTCACCGGTTTCTTCATCTACGATGTCATGCGCCAATATTTTTTCAACCAGATATTCCGCTGGGACACTCATGGTCTTCGCGGTAGATTGTTCCATCTCGCGAATATGGCGGGCAGTGATCCTTTTTCCTTCTTCGACAATCAGCTTTCGTCCAATTTTAATATCGAACAAAGCCGTTTCGCCGCGAAGCCGCTTTGGCACGAGCCCCATTTTGATATCTTTCTTGGACAGATAGAAATCATTTTTCTCAAAGAAGATATCGAGAATCTCTTCATTGCTGAATTCGAGCGCACGTAAAATGATCGTCACCGGCAATTTTCGACGGCGATCGATTCGCGCAAAAACAGCGTCTTTCGGATCGAACTCAAAGTCCAGCCAGGAGCCACGATACGGAATTACGCGGGCGGAAAAGAGCAGCTTACCCGATGAGTGAGTCTTGCCCTTGTCGTGGTCAAAAAATACGCCTGGTGAGCGATGCAACTGAGAAACGATGACGCGTTCGGTCCCGTTGATGACAAACGTACCATGATCGGTCATCAACGGAATCTCACCGAGATAAACTTCCTGTTCACGGACTTCCTTGACAGCCTTCTTCGAGCCTTCCTTGTCGTAGATCACCAATCGAACCTGAACACGAAGCGGTGCTGCGTACGTCAGACCGCGAGACTGGCATTCTTTGACATCGAATACCGGTTCCCCAAGGCGATAGCTGATGTATTCGAGTGCCGCGCTACCGGAATAGCTCACGATAGGAAATACGCTCCTGAAGGCAGCATGCAGACCGAATTCCCCTCGGGATTCAGCCGCATCGTCCTCCTGCAGGAATTTCCTGTAAGAGTTGAGTTGGATCGCCAGTAAATATGGAACTTCCAGAATACTGGTTCGTTTACCGAAATCCTTACGGATTCGTTTTTTCTCGGTAAATGAATACGCCATGAAGTAGCACCTCTATTTTACTACGCATTACCGCGCCACCCGGACGCAGAAGCGGGCTGGGGAAAAGGTACCGGATTTATTTTTCCGGTAACCGGACTATTTATTCCACCAAAGCGGAGAAAATAAATCCGGTACCTTTTCCCTGAATCACTGTCAGTGCGAAAGCACTGCCATCGAATCAGTCCGGCTATTTAACATCGACAGCAGCACCGGCTTCTTCGAGCTGCTTCTTGATCTCTTCCGCTTCATCTTTGGGAATACCTTCCTTGATCGTCGCCGGAACGCCCTCAACCGTGTCTTTGGCCTCTTTCAAGCCAAGACCGGTAATCGTCCGCACAGCTTTAATGACCGAGACTTTGTTTTGACCATAGCTCGACATGACGACATCAAATTCGGTTTGTTCCTCTTCAGCCGCGCCACCCGCATCAGCGCCTGCAGCAGCGGCAACAGCCACCGGCGCGGCAGCCGACACGCCCCACTCTTCTTCAAGCATTTTGATCAGCTCGACGACCTCCATGATCGGCTTAGCGCTCAGTTCCTTGAGCAGATCTTCATTTGAAATAGCCATTTCTTATAACTCCTGTGTACCGTTACTCGATAATTAAAATAGTTCTCTGCCTCAACACTCAGGCAGCCTGGTCGGACTCACTACGAGCACCAAGCACTCTGGCCAGCATGGCCGGCGGCTCTGCCAGCGTGCGGACCAGTTTGCTTAGCGGCGCCTGCAGCACAGCCAACAGCATTGCCCGGGCCTGTTCCAGATTCGGCAGACTCGCCAGCCGAGCCAAATCCTCGGGCCCATACAAGGTTCCGCCAATAACAACCGCCTTGGTTGTCAGAGCCTCGTTGTCCTTGGCGAATGCCTTGATGACCCGCGCTGCCGCGCCCGGGTCTTCCCGGGAAAAAGCAAGCAGAAGGGGGCCTCGTAACACATCCGTGAGACATTCGAACGCAGTCCCCTCGATAGCCCGTTTCGCCAAGGTGTTCTTAATCACGCGCACGTAGACATCCTCACTCCGCGCTTTCGCCCGAAACTCGGTCATCTGTGCAACGCTCAGCCCACGATATTCGGCGGCAATAGCCGACTCTGCAGTCGCGGCGACCTTGTTCACCTCGGTGACAAGAGCCTTCTTGTCTTCGAGTCTGAGTGCCATCATTTTCTCCTGGCTGTACTGTCACTAGAGAATTAAGGTGCCGGATTTATTTTTCCGGCAGCCGAATCATTCTTTCCACCGCGGTGGAGAAAAATAAATCCGGCACCCTTTTCTCATCCCAATGGCGACTGTCACCAGGAGAACCTGATTCGAGTAACACCATCTACGTAGGCGTGCACGCAATCGCGGGCATCCATTAAGGCATCAGCAATCCAGTATCCAACACCACCTACGGTCTTCGATGTATCGCAATTCCTCTGTTCGACCCCTAAATCCTTTACTGGCTGACCGTCGAATGATCCACAGCAACACCGGGGCCCATTGTCGAAGAGACGGTCATTCGCTTCAGGTACTGGCCTTTTGCTGCCGACGGCTTCGCCTTTTCCACGTCCAGCAGCAACGCGGCAAGATTTTCCCTCAGCGCGCTAATTTCAAAATCCACCTTTCCAATCGGGCAGTGAACTATTCCCGCTTTGTCGGCGCGATAGCGAACCTGTCCGGCCTTTGCATTGCGAACTGCGGTTTCGACATCCGGTGTAACGGTGCCGACCTTCGGATTCGGCATCAATCCTCGCGGACCGAGTACACGGCCCAGCTGACCAACGACTCGCATCGCATCCGGAGTCGCGATGACGGTGTCAAAATTCAAATCACCGCCCTTCATCTGTTCTGCCAGATCCTCCATTCCAACGACATCCGCACCGGCCGCTTTGGCTTTCTCGGCGTTATCGCCCTGCGTGAAAACGGCTACCCGAACTTCCTTTCCAATGCCATTGGGAAGCACAACGGAACCGCGAACGACCTGGTCCGATTTACGCGGGTCTATACCCAAATTCATGGAGACATCAACGGACTCAGCGAACTTCGCCACCGCCATTTCCTTCACCAGCGCCAGGGCCTCGTCAACCGGATGAATTTCGGTCCGCGATACTTTTTCGGCCAATTCCTTTCTTCGTTTACTGAGTTTCGCCATGTCAGAGTCCCTCCACGTCAAGACCCATACTGCGTGCGGTGCCCGCAATGGTCCGGACAGCGGCATCCATATCGGCAGCAGTAAGATCTGGTTCCTTGGCGTTTACGATATCTTCCAGTTGTGCGCGGGTGACCTTGCCGACTTTAGTCATATTCGGCTCGCCACTTCCTTTCGCTACACCGGCAGCTTTTCTCAGCAATACAGATGCGGGAGGTGTCTTGGTGATGAATGAAAAACTACGGTCAACGTAAACCGTGATCACACAAGGAATGGGTAAGCCCGGCTCAACACCCTGAGTTTGAGCGTTGAACGCTTTGCAGAACTCCATGATGTTCACGCCGTGCTGACCAAGCGCGGGTCCTACCGGAGGGCTCGGGTTCGCCTTGCCGGCAGGGACTTGCAGTTTTATGTAGGTTTCAACTTTCTTGGCCATCTTTTACCTCGGTTCGACCCCTAACTTTTTTCTACCTGCGTGAAGTCCAACTCCACGGGTGTTGAACGTCCGAGAATCTGAACTGCAATGCGCAACTTGCTCTTGTCGTAATTCACGTTCTCAACCACGCCATTAAAATCATTGAACGGCCCATCGACCACTCGCACTAATTCGCCAGGCTCGAACAGAACCTTCGGCCTGGGTTTGTCGACACCTTCCTCAACACGCTGCAGGATAACGCCGGCCTCTTCTTCAGAGATCGGCGCCGGATGATCGCTGGAACCACCGATGAACCCGAGTACCTTGGGCACCTGTTTAACGAGATGCCATGTTTCGTCATCAAGCTCCATCTCGACAAGCACATAACCCGGGAAAAACTTTCTCTCGCTGCTGCGCTTTCGCCCTTCTTTCATCTCGACGATTTCTTCAGTCGGCACGAGAATCTTGCCGAATTTGTCCTCAAGACCGTGCATCTTGATACGTTCTTCCAACGCCGTTTTGACCTTTTTCTCGAAATTCGAGTAGGCATGCACGACATACCACTTCAGTGCCACGCCTCAGCCCCCCTGTCCGGTAACAAGCCTGGTTCCCCACAACAGGAACAAATCCAAAAGCCAGAAACCCACGCCCATAATCAGCGCAAAAACCATTACAGTCAGGGTTGTCTGAAGTGTTTCCTGGCGATTTGGCCAGATAACTTTGCGTATTTCGCCTCGCGAACCTTGTATGAAGTGCCACAACTCCTTGCCTTGCGCAGACTGAAACGCGATTAACGCGCCAAGCGCAAAGGAGACCAGTACAGCCACCACACGCAGAAGCAGTGATGTATCTTCGTAGTAGTAATAGGCGGCCACGCCGCCTATTACTACCGCCGCGGCGAGTATCAGCTTGACCGCGTCCAGTATTCCCGGGCTCGTATCGGCTTTCGTATTCATAAGTGCTTTGAAAAGAACTCGTTGCCCAACAATGGCAGGCCAGGAGGGAATCGAACCCCCAACCTGCGGTTTTGGAGACCGCCGCTCTGCCAATTGAGCTACTGGCCTGTACCGCGTCACCTTTGTCTGTAATTTCCGCTTGGTCGTTCGCGGGACACAGACAGATGACGTTTAACCTTGCCTCTCTAATCCTTTCTCAATATTCTCCGATCTTCCTTAAGATCCTAGGGGTCAGACCCCGCTTCGTCCATCACTCGATAATCTTCGCCACTACACCAGCGCCCGACGGTCCGGCCACCCTCGCGGATCGCAAAGCGCAAACCGTCTTCCATCGCAATCGGCGCGATCAGCTCAACCTTCATTTGCACATTGTCGCCCGGCATCACCATCTCGGTGCCCTCCGGTAACTCCACCGCACCCGTGACATCCGTGGTGCGAAAGTAAAACTGCGGCCGATAGCCCTTGAAAAACGGCGTGTGCCGACCACCCTCGTCCTTGCCCAGTATGTACACCTCGGCCTCAAACTTGGTGTGCGGCGTGATCGAGCCCGGCTTCGACAGCACCTGGCCACGCTCAACCTCCTCGCGCTTCGTGCCGCGCAGCAATACCCCCACGTTGTCGCCCGCCTGACCGTCATCCAAAAGCTTGCGGAACATTTCGACGCCCGTGCAGGTGCTCTTCGCCGTGTCCCTGATGCCGACAATCTCCACCTCATCGCCAACCTTCACCACGCCCCGCTCGATACGCCCGGTCACCACCGTGCCACGTCCGGAGATCGAAAATACGTCCTCCACCGGCATCAGAAACGCACCATCCACCGCCCGCTCCGGCTGCGGTATGAAACTGTCCAGGGCCGCCACCAGCTTCTCCACTGACTGCGTGCCCAGCTCGCTGTCCTCACCTTCCAGCGCCTTCAGCGCACTGCCAATGATGATCGGCGTGTCGTCTCCGGGAAACTCGTACGTCGACAGTAAATCGCGCACTTCCATCTCCACCAGCTCCAATAGCTCCTCATCGTCAACCATGTCCGCCTTGTTCAGGTACACCACGATGTACGGCACACCCACCTGACGCGCCAGCAGTATGTGCTCCCGGGTCTGCGGCATCGGTCCGTCCGCCGCCGAGACCACCAGGATCGCACCGTCCATCTGCGCCGCGCCGGTGATCATGTTCTTCACGTAATCCGCATGTCCCGGACAATCCACGTGCGCGTAATGACGTGCGTCACTCTCGTATTCCACGTGCGCCGTCGCGATCGTAATGCCCCGCTCACGTTCCTCCGGCGCCTTGTCTATATCGTCAAATGCCGATACGTCGCCACCATGCTTGGCCGCCATCACCTTCGTCAACGCCGCCGTCAGCGTCGTCTTGCCATGATCAACGTGGCCTATCGTCCCAACGTTGACATGTGGCTTGGTTCGTTCAAATTTCTTTTTAGACATCAGCTTCTCCAGACTAACGGCCAATCAGCTTAACGACATACCGTCGCACCAGCGGTTATCATTTTGGGCGGTAACGCGCCTCTTTCATTCCTCTATGTCAGGTCCTTCCGCGGCACCGACCATTGCTCAGACTCGATGGAGCCCACAACCGGACTTGAACCGGTGACCTCTTCCTTACCAAGGAAGTGCTCTACCACTGAGCTATGTGGGCAGGAAGAAAAAAGGTGTCAGACACCATTTTTCTAAGCCAGCTCATAAAACCCTTAACGCGCTCCGGAAAAATGGTGTCTGACACCTTATTTTCTTCCTGGAGCGGGTGATGGGAATCGAACCCACATCATCAGCTTGGAAGGCTGAGGTTCTACCGTTGAACTACACCCGCATTTAGCACAACTGTTCAATCCCACGTCACGAGCCTATATAAATTTAAGTGAGTGTGAATCTAGTAATAAACCCGGCCTCATTGCTTTCAGGAAATTGCATGCGCCCAAAGGAAGCCCCCTTGGGGTGCGCTCGCCTGAAACTTTTCCAATTCCCTGCAAGAGATCCCTTCGATATCGTTGGTCGCGACCGAAATTTAGAGGCACCATCACCTCAGTCCCAATCGCAACTGCTTTTATTGTATTTTGGATCGTTGACCCTAGTTGAGCGGAGCCGTATTCCTCAACAAGCAAACACACCCTAGTCCTCCACCAGCCCTGCAAATCTGGTGGAGGGGGTAGGATTCGAACCTACGAAGGCATAGCCAGCAGATTTACAGTCTGCCCCCGTTGACCGCTTGGGTACCCCTCCGCGGACGCAAGCCGGGTATTGTCCGATCCATGAACGCCCATGTCAACATCCAGCCGGCACGGCCCGGGCATGAATATAAGCAAATCTGGTGGTGGGATATGCCGGAAGAGGGAATTGAACCCCCAACCTACCGCTTACAAGGCGGTTGCTCTACCAATTGAGCTATTCCGGCGTTAACCGTTGATTCTAGCAGGCTGTTGAAAAAGCCTGCTAGCCCACATCGCTGGACGGATCCACGGCGCCATCATTCCCACAAGGCACGTCCTCCGTCCGCAGAATCCGGCGCGTATCCAGGCGCAGATCCTGCAGATCCAGCGTCTGACCGTCGCGAAACCGAACTTTGATCCAGTGCTGGGTGCCCTCTCTGAATCGATCCATCGTTTCCGGATTCATGCCCAGACCGCGCGCCAGGTTGCTGACCCGTTCCGCTCCTTTCCGGCCCCTGAAAACTCCCAGCGACACATTGTAGGTGGGCTCAGCCTGCACTATATACGTATCTAACAAGCCCGCGTCGACGAGCCGATCGACAGCTTGCCTGGCATTCTGCTCGGTTTTCAGGTCCAGTAACTGCACCCAGTGGCCGACCCAGATGTCTCCCTGAGCGCTGGTCCGGCTGACACTGAACCCGCGGTCGACCAGCTGTTGCGCTATAGAATCGGCCGTGCTGCCGTCCGCAAACGGACCGACTCGGGCACACCGCGATCGATCTGGAGAACCTGTCAAGGCCCCCGGCTGCGGCTGGGCAGCTGCCGGATCCGGAGCGGATTTTCCGGACTCATCGTCGCCCTTGCCGGAATTGACCAGAACCAGTTGAGGGTCGCTGGCAAAACCCCGGCTTTCCGGCCAGACCACGTCCGGGGGCACGACCCAGCGCTTCCAGGCCAGTAGCAGCACATTGGCCAGTACCAGGCCGAGAATAATATTTCGCAATACGGCATTCATAGGCGTCGCCCGGTACCGGTAAGTTGCACGATCCGCCTACTCCGGACACATATATTGCGAGGCCTTCGAGCACCAGCAGCGGGCGATGCTCCGCGGGCATGCGAATATGCGGAATGATGCGCTCGGCATCACCCCCGGTAATAACCAAAACAGGATCACCCGAACGCTCAAGTGCGGTTTCCATGCATTGCTCAACCAAGCCGCGAACCGCGGACATGGTGCCCCCGATAATCGCCTCATCCGTGCAACGACCAAAAAGAGCCACGTTATTCCGCTCCGACCTTTCGCCAGATCCCGACAAACGCTCAAGATCACCGGTATTACCGACCAGTGCTCGCCGCATCAGATCGAGTCCCGGAACGATAATCCCGCCGAGATGCTGCCCATGTTCATCGACCTGATCAATCGTCACGGCAGTCCCTGCGTCGACTATACAAACGGCTTTCCGATACCGATCAACCGCCGCCAGCATCGCCAGCCAACGATCAACCCCAAGCTGATGGTAATCCAGGTAGCCATTACGTACAGAACCCGCGGCTGGCTGGGCAAGCGCAAATTCGACTGACAGATTCCAGCGTGATTCAACGGCTGCAGCTATCGCTTCGCCAAAAGCGGAACCGGCGACATTCGATGCCAGCACATGCTCCGGTTTTTGCCCGCAACGATCAATTAACTCCGCAACGCTTACTTCCGGTTCCGATCGGTGAACAATTTGATCGACTCCCTCCAATACACCGTTCGCCACCGTTGTCCATTTGATTCGGGTATTGCCGATATCGAGCAGTAGTTTCATGTCCCGGACCCGGCTGTTTGTTGAGCCCGCAACGTTACGTCTCCCGACATCACAGAAATTGTTTCACCATCTGTTTCCAACAGAAGTGTCCCGTCAGCCGCAATGCCGCTCGCTATACCATCCCGGGTCCGCGCCCCTGTCCGGACCGACACTGGTGCACCGCGCAGACTGTCGTAACGTTGCCACTCGTCAATAAAACTCTCGAAACCGGTGCGTGTAAACTCGACCAGGACGGCATGCAATTCATTAATAACATTGGCCGCCACCGCATTACGTGAAACATCGCCACTCGATATCAATTCGCGCAATCCGGCCGGCGCCAGCCCGACTTCATGCGCCAGCGCATTGTCGAGCCCATCGGAAACGTCGATATTGATGCCGACGCCGATGACAACCTTTATCGGCCCCAGCGACTCACCTTCGACATCGACCAGCAATCCGCCTAACTTCCGGCGGCCCGCGACAATATCATTCGGCCACTTCAGACCGAGGTCAGCCGGCTCGAAAACAGCCAGCGCCCGATGAATCGCGACGCCGGCGGCCAGACTAAGTGCAGACAGCGCTGGCGGCACGACCGAAAAACACCAGCTTACGGACAGACATAAGCCACTGCCGTACGGCGACAACCAGCGGCGTCCACGACGACCGCGCCCGCCCGTCTGGTACTCGGCCAGCGCGACCCTCAACCGCTCCGAACCAGGCGCTGCAGCTAATCGCAACTGTTCGCTGGTCGAATCAATCACGCCAAAAACTTCCAATGCTTCCAGGGCCGCGGCCACCCCAGGATTCATGTACTCCATCAATAAGCTGCGATCGAGCAACTCGATCGGTCTTATTAATCTGTATCCACGGCCGGGCATAGCCGAAATTTCCAGACCAAGATTCTGCAACTGGCGTAATTGTTTCCAGACGGTCGTTCTTGAACAATCCATGGTCCGCGCGATGGCAGCGCCGGAATGGACCTCACCATCAGCAAGCAATGCAACCAACTCCTCGCGTATTCCCATGCGTTATGGGCCCTCACTTGCGAAACAGCATGACGCCTTCAATCTTGTCTTCCTGTCCTTCCCTCATGCGCTGAATATTGGAGCGATGCGTAAACACGATAAACAAGGCCTGCAACAGCAGAAATATGACCGTACGCCACCGGTCGGTGAATTGCGTCATTGCCAGATACACCGGCATCGTAATCGCCGCTGTCATGGTTGCCAGGCCGACGTAGCCACTCGTAACCAAAACAATAACGAAAGCGACTAATGCAGGTATCAACAGAACCGGCGCAATGGCGATCAACGCCCCGATTGCCGTGGCCGCGCCCTTACCGCCCTTGAACGCAAACCAGACGGGGTAACAATGTCCAACTACGGTGGCACCAGCACAGGCCAAGGCCAACCAGATTCGCGACACGTCCGGATCCAGGGAGACGCCCGGCAAGGCCATTGCCGGCAGTAAGGCCACCGGCAAATAACCTTTGCCTACGTCGATCAGCATGACAAAGAAAGCAAACACTACCCCTTGAGTACGCAGTGCATTGGTCCCGCCCGGATTGCCACTGCCCACCGACCGAATATCGACATGGTAAAACCGGCCAATGACCAAACTGCCATTCAAGGACCCCAGCAAATAACTGATAAGAACCTTCACGCCAAGTTCGAGCATCATTCAGAACTCCAGCCAATCCTGACGACGTTGCAGACCGGCCTCGTCCGTATCCGCTTCGACGTGCAGATAACAGGTATCCCGGGGCGATCTGGCAGCGACTATGTTTATCCGCAGCAATTCGTCGCGACGGAAGACATCAATATTGACCGACTGGCCGACGTCAATACGCTGGAGAAAATCTGGAAAATTTTCAGCGGTTACCCGGTATCCTTCTATCGCGACTAATTCATCATTCGCAGATAAGCCCGATTTTATCGCCGGCCCATCGCTGATTACCGTTTTGACGAGCGACCGATCGCCGCGCTTGCGGGTTCTGAAACCCAGCCACACTCTGGGCCGATCGCGGGGTTTACCGCAGGTCCCGCCAACATCGGTTTCCGACTCCCTGGCCCGCATCTGCAGACGAATGCCGAATTGCGCGAGCAAAATCCCTACTGGCGGATCCACGGTCGTACGCAGCGCCTGCCGAAAGAAATCGCCGAGACTCAGCCCTGAAACCTCTTCAGCAAGACGTTCGAAACCGCCCTCAGGTAACCCACGCGATGAATCCTGGCCGAATTTCTGCCAGAGCGCCCGCATCACGTCATCAAGAGAGCACCGTCCCTTGGATTTCAGACGCAATTCCAGATCCAGCGCCAACGCCACCATCGCCCCTTTACGGTAATAGCTGACCATGGCATTGGGGGAATTTTCATTCCGTTTATAAAATTTTATCCACGCGTCAAAACTGGACTCCTCAAGAGTCTGGCGGCGACGCCCCCCGGTCTGATAAACAGTGGTCAGTGAACGACCCAGTAATTCCAGATACGCCTTCGGTGCAATGAGCCCGCTACGCAGTAAGCCCAGATCGTCGAAATACGAAGTGATTCCCTCAAAAATCCATAGTTGCCGCGTGTAAGCTTCGTGATCAAGCTTGTACGGAACGAATTCCGCCGGCCGAATGCGCTTGATATTCCAGAGATGAAAATATTCGTGGCTGGCCAGGCCGAGAAATTTTTGGTAACCCGCACTAATCTCCGATACCCCCGGTCGAGGCAAATCCGAACGGGCGCACAACAATGCTGACGAGTTTCGATGTTCAAGGCCTCCGTAGCCATTATTGACCGCCGTAATCAGAAATATATAGCGATTCATAGGCACCGGGCCACCGAAGAATTCCGCGTGATAAGCGCACAATTGCTGCAGATCACGCTCCAGCCGGCGGCAATCGGTATCGCGACCGCCAAAGATAGCGATCACATGCTCGCTACCAGCGACGTCAAATTTTCCAAAAGATAAGTCTCCCATCAGAATCGGATGATCAATTAACTCGTCATAGCCCAGGGCTACGAACGCGCCAAAGTCAATTGCGGTACCGGTCAGGCGCTCCATTCCCGTGGCTACTTTCCACTCATTCCCAGTAATATGGTCAGGTGGGGCCAGATGAACGACACAACGTTCATCCTCTTTTCCGTCAACATGAAAAAACAGGGCTGCACCGTTAACGAAAGCATGATGCAGATCAAGATAGGCACCACGCACCGATAAATCGTGGGCATAGATCTCGGCACGCAGCAGCAGCGGACCACCGACGGGGCCGACCCGCCAGGTGGACTTGTCGATTTTCCGCAACGGCACGGACTCGCCATTCGCCTCTGCTTCGACGGCAATGACATGCCTGGCGAAGTCTCTAATCATGTAACTGCCCGGAATCCAGGCGGGCATCGAAACCGTTTGCCCGTCGGGATCCGGATCACTGATGCGGCACGTGACCTCGAACAAATGGGCGCCCGGATCCCTTAACCTGACATCGTATACGACAGCTGCAGCGGAAATATCGGTACTCATGAAACTTCTGTTCCGATCATGACAAAAGCTCGGGCTCAGTCAGTCTTAGCGTCAGACACTTGGCGGACCCGCCGGCTTTTAAGAATTCGGACAGCGACACTTCATGCAGCAGGAACCCGCGCGCCTTCAATTCATCACCGAGCGTTGCCGACAACTGATGGCAAAAAATATGCTCGGCGATATTCACTGCATTACAGGAAAAATTCGCTGCGTCCGCCGAAGCAACCGGAATTCTTTTGTGCACCGGAATACGCTGCTCGATCGCCGTAATCGAATCCGCATCAAATGCGTCGGGATAATAAAGGAGATAGCCGTCCGACAGCGGACAGAGGCAGGTATCGATGTGGTAGAAGCGGGAATCAGTCAGGCGGATGGAAACGATTTCGTAATCAAACCAGCGCGCCATATACGCATGCGCTTCTATCTCCGTGCGGAAACCATAACCGGTCCACAACCATGGACCGCTGCGGTCGATCAAGCAGTCTCCCGCACCCTTCAAAGCCAATATCGTCCGGCAGTACATGCAGATCATATTTGTGCGCGGCAAACCACTGCTTGATATACGGCTCCTCCGGTCTCCGCTCCATTGGCATGAAATGACTCGGAACAACTTTATTGCCAAACACAAAGCCGGCGTTGGCGGTGAAAACCAAATCAGGCAAGTCTGCCTTGGGCTGCATCAATTCAATGTCCGCGACCTCGGCAAGAGCATCATGCAACGCCTGCCATTGACGCTCGGCCAGCGCCAGGTCCAACTGCCCCTCATTGCCAGCCATCCAGGGATTTATCACGTAATCCACCGAGAAATAATCCGGGGCGCACATCAGGAGCCGATGTCTTTTTGTGGCACTCGTAACCATCATTTCGCCCCAAGCGCCGATGAGACGTGCGAATGCGGCAAAAAAACCTCGGCCAGCATGCAACGCACGCTGCCCCCGCCGACTTTTTCAATCGTCTCAATGGCAACCGGCAAGACCTGACCGAAACGGGCCAATGAGTTTCGCTGATCCGCGGTTAAGGCCGCGTTCGCGGTGCGTGACAAAACGATGACGGACGCACCGGACTCGTTTGTCAGTTCCAGCAGGTTACCCGCAAAATTTTCCATTTGTCGAATCGAAATCTCGATAATCTCCCGTCCGCCGGCGGCGAGGCGCGCCAGTACTGTCTTACGCTTCAGATCATCGGCGATTGCATCAGCACATATGATGGCAAATCCGGTACCGATCGCCCATCATCACATTCGTGTGATAGATGGGGCGGCCACCCGAATCGATCGCGTCGAATGCCGTAATCTCGTAATCGGCCTGTTGCGCGAAATCGGCCAGAACCGACATATGAGTACGGCTGGACATCGCTGCATAAATTACCCGGTTGACCCGATCCAGAACCATGCTACCCGTCCCCTCCAGAAATAGTCCATCATCCTCGGCCGCTGACAGATCAATGATTTCCCGCACGTGGAAACCATGATTCTCCGATAATGCCGCGACGATTTCGGCACGCCGTTCTGCGCGCCGGCTGGTCGCCTCCATCGGATACAGGTAGACCCTGCCGTCGCCGTGAAAAGAAACCCAGTTATTCGGAAACACGGCATCGGGCTTGACTGGCGCCTCCGTATCATCAAACACGATCGCAACCACGCCCACTGATCGCAGCGCCTGAACCAGGCCATTAAATTCGGCTAATGCGCGAGCCTGAGTCTCACCGGCCAGATCCGAAACATCCTGTTGGAACGCATTCGATCCGGCGGTTTCCGGGTTCGAGCCGAAATGGCACGGCCGCACCAGAAATACATGCATCGTTGTTTGCCGCTCTGCCTGCATTAGCTGAACATCAGAGCTTTCCCGAACTCCACCAATCCATTCCAAGATTGACGCCCTTTTTTACCGCCGGACGCACCGCAATGGCACCGAACCAGCGTTGCAAATTTACGAAATTATCAAGCGGCTGCTGTAAGCGTTTATGTGAACGTACCCAGGGCCATGCGGCCATGTCGGCGATCGAGTACTCTCCGGCCAGATATTCCCGGTCGGCCAGGCGCCGATCCATGACGCCTAACAGCCGATCGTACTCGTTACTGTATCGCTCGACGGCATAATCACTCGTGGCCCCAGCATAATTCACGAAATGACCAAGCTGACCGGCCATGGGCCCCAACCCACCCGTCTGCCAAAACAACCATTGCAGCACGTCGAAGCGTCGATGCATTTCCGCCGGAAGAAAGCTGCCAGATTTTTCCGCGAGATAGACCAAAATAGCGCCCGATTCAAAAATCGCCAGATCGTCACCCGTTGCCGAATCGTGATCAACGATAGCCGGAATACGGTTATTCGGACTAATCGCGAGGAATTCTGGCTTGAACTGTTCGCCTTTTCCGATATGCACGGGACGAACATCGTACGCAAGATCGGCTTCCTCGAACATGATAGAGACCTTCCATCCATTGGGCGTCAGCCAGTAGTAAAAGTCGATCATGATGAACCGCCGATTCAATAAAGGCCTATAATCTTATAGCTTTTGCGAGCTGATTAGGGCCTTAAATGGCGTTACGGGGACTATGAAATCGGTTCCAACCTATCTCATAATCCCGCATGGCCTCAATCTCTCCAATACGCCGCTCATCATGGTTTCGATCGCTGTCGTATCTGATTAACCGCTGGCTTCTGCGGCGACCCTTTCTGGAAGCGCGAGTTACGGGATTGAATTTGCGATTTAAGGTCAAGACGGAAGACGTCGTCGGCCGGCACATATATAAGTACCAGGTACACGAACCTGTGTTAAGTCGATTTCTGGTCGATTATCTGCAATTTGAACCGGGCGACATCGTCATAGATATCGGGGCAAACGTCGGCTGGTATTCTCTGTTACTGGCGCGACTCGCGAACGATGATGTAGACATATTTGCATTCGAACCGGACCCGTTGAACTTCGCTTTACTGGAGCACAACATTCGCTTGAACGGAGTAACGCAAATCACGGCGATCCAAAAAGCGCTGGCTGAAAAAGACGGAATTCAACGTCTTTACCAGCATGACAGCAATAATCTGGGGCGCCACTCATTACTTAAACTGCAGGATGGTATGGCCGTGGATGTGCAAACAACGTCCCTCGACAACTTCTGGAATCAAAATGGACTTGGCGCGCGGGTTCCGCGAATCATTAAAATCGACATAGAAGGATATGAGTTGGTTGCGCTGCGCGGTGCCAGCGAGGTACTTAAGAATTGCCCGGCGTTATTGTGCGAATATTCTCCCGACTATATGCGTCAGGGCGGATTAGACCCGGCAGATCTGGTGGATTTACTGGTCGGACATGGCTTCAAACCGCATGTCGTCACCGCAACCGGGCTGGAACCCGTTGTGCCGGACTCGCTGCCGACTCTCACACAGGTGACGGACTTGTTCTGGCAACGCGCAGTATCAAACTGAGCAGTTGATCGGCCGGCTGATGATATTCAATGACGGGTTCCATCGTGACTGATACCCCGCAAGCACTGCGCGTGCTCTGCGTTTCCTCTCATATCGGCTCCCTGAACAACGTACGCCCGGAAGCAGCCTGGTTCATCGGTCTGCAACAGACCGGCATGCGGCTTACGGTAATGACCGAGGGTGATTCCGTTTGCGCTGAGCAAATGCGTGAGGCGGGAATTGAAGTACTGCACACCGAGATCGGTCGGAAATTCAACATCAATGCGATTCGCAAGATTCGTCGCACGCTTCTTGCCGGAAAACACCAGATTATTCACCTGTTCAACAACAAAGCCATCACCAATGGAATATTGGCGTCTTTAGGCTTGCCGGTAAAGGTTGCCACCTACCGCGGCCAAACCGGCAACATTAAACGCTATGACCCAACTTGCTACCTGACTCATCTGAACCCGCGTGTCGACTGCATCGTCTGCGTATCCGATGCCGTCCGGAAGGACCTTCTCGAACAAGGGGTGCCCGGACAAAAACTCATAACCATCTATAAAGGCCATGACCCGCGTTGGTACGAAGACATACAGCCAGCGGATCTGAGCGGCATTGGAATCCCACCAGACGCTTTCGTGGTCGGGTGCGTTGCAAATAACCGTCCACGTAAAGGCGTACGCGTATTAATAGAGTCATCCAGACAAATCCCGTCGGATCGTCGCATTCACTTCATCCTGGTTGGCAGGGGCATGACCAGCACAGAGGTACGAACGCAAGTTTCCCAAAGCCCGTTGTCTGATAGCTTTCATTTACTGGATTACACGAATGATGTACTACGCCTGGTGGCAAGTTGCGATGCGACCGTGCTACCGGCTACCAAAGGCGAAGGACTGCCCAAGACCGTCATCGAGTCAATGGCGCTCGGCGTCACTCCGATCGTCACCAGCACCGGCGGTAGTCCTGAATTGATCGTCGACGGCGAAAGCGGGCTGGTGGTACCGCCTGCCGATGCCGGCGCGCTGGCGCGGGCGATCACTCGGGTTGCCGAAGATCCGGTTTTAAACCAATCCATGGGCATCCAGGCGCGACAGCGAATTGCATCTCATTTCAATTTGGAACAGTCTGTCGAAGGCCACCGAAAACTTTACCAGTCGCTGGCTGGCCACGCGGAATGATTTTTTAATCGTCGCGGATCTCACGCTCCACGGCATGATCGGCATATGGCTTCATGTATTTGAAAAATACCCCATTCGCGTCGCATATCGCAATGACCAATCCCCGCCAACCATCGAGAAACCCCAGACGCAAAAGATAGGTGCGCACAAAAGCCCACGCACTACGCAGAACAATCAAAACTGGAGATATGACCCGACCGGTTTGATTACGCCGAATTTCTGTATAGCGATCGATCTTGACCAAGAAATCTCCAAGCTCTCGTACGGCATCGTGAAACAAGTCGCCATGCATCTTTCTGACTTCGCCGCCGACAGGCGGTCTGACGTTTTCATGGACTGCGACATCCGTAAGTCCGGTCACGTTGCGGTTATATAGGCGCAACAGCCAATCATTACCCCAACCGGAAAACCTAACGCGTCGTCCGCGCAGGTAGTTCGCCCGGTGTACAGAGTACGCGACCGTGTCGATGGATAAATCGGCGGCGGCAATGCTCGCAAAAAGCTCATCACTGATACGTTCATCACTGTCGATCGAAAAAACCCAATCATTTGAGGCGAGACTTGCTGCATGGTTTTTCGTCGGGCCGAAACCAAAAAAGTCACCTTCGTGAAGTGATACGTTTGTATATCCGCGTGCTATTTCGACGGTACGATCGGTCGACCCATTATCGTAGACGATGACCTCGGGGAAATCCTTCAGAGAATCAAGCGTTGCCGCAATCGTCTCTTCGGCGTTCCGACTGATTATTACGGCGGAAATCGGAAATGACTCGTCCACGTCTATTTTTCAATGCCGATGCACTAGGCGTGCAAATTGCCGAAAAGTTTCTCGTCCATTATATGGGCGCTCACAAAGTGATATTCCCTTAATACTGCCTGCAGCGCGAAATCCTGGCAGTACTACCGCTAACCGAGCCAATCGGCCACATGCTCGAGGCTGGCGTCCCAAAGACACTGCGCCAAATCCGCATCCCACGGTATCCGTACCGGCATTTTTCCGGAGCCATGCGATTTCAGAAAGAACGCCCCGGAATACTGTTGTGCCTCAGCAGCGATAGCCAGGAAAATCGGGGTAATCGCGCCTTCGTCCGGGGTCCGCATGCGCGATCGGAGTCGCTCTATGTCGCCTGCTCCGAAATCCCGGTTGCCCGTCAATAGCCCACTATCAACCAACCCCGGGCAGAAGGCATTAGACACGACGCGGGTTTCAGCAAGCTTTTTTGCCAGCAGATTACTGAACAATACGTTCGCGAGCTTGGTATTGGCATATGCCGTCCAGCCGTCAAATTGTTTCTCCATATGCAGGTCGTCGAGATCGATCTGCGCGCTACCCATCGCCGAAGATGAATTCATTGCGATCCGTGCAGGCGCGCTGTCGACAAGGGTCGGCAACAAAAGATGGGTCAGCAGGAATGGCGCCAGGTGATTCACAGCGAACGTCAGTTCGTAACCCTCGCGACTGAGCTGCCGGTGATCGGTCAGCAACCCAGCGTTATTGATTAACACATGCAATGCACCAAATTGCTGCTCAAATTCCACGGCAAGCGCTCGCACTTGCTCAAGCGATGCAAAATCGGCCAGCAACATGTGAATATCGTCGTTTTCCGATGCGGTCTGAATTTCCGCCCGGGTGGCTTCTGCCCTGGCCTGATCGCGACCATGTATGACAACCGTACCACCCGCCGCGGCAATAGCGTGTGCCGTGGCTTTGCCAAGTCCATTTGTTGCGCCGGTAATCAGACAGGTTTTCCCTGCCATGGAACCCGCGGAGACACTCACCATTGGTCAATATGCAAAACGTCATCGATCGGCTTGCGCAAGGACTTTTTAAACTGTGTGCCCTTGGAGTAGGCAGTCGCTATCAGCGCTACTTGTGTGATCTGGTCATACGGAATTCCAAGGATCCGGGCGGCTTCATCTTCATGCATCAAATGGCATGTCGTCCAGGCCGTGCCCAAACCCCGTTCACGCGCGGCAAGCATGAAGCTCCAGGTAGCCGGAAGAATCGATCCATAAACACTGGCCAATCCAACACTCGCGAAGTTACCCGTCATCCTCTCGACCCGCCCATTGATGCACGGAATAACGTGTACCGGCACACGATCCAGGTGCTCTACGAGGAAATCAGCCGATTCGCAAACACGGCCCAACTGATCCTTGCGCGGACCAGGCGACTCTGTTTCGAACAGGTCAAAAACCGAGCCTGGTGATTTTTTGTACACCTTCCAGGCACGACGATACAATTCGGCCAACGCGGCGCGGCGCGCCTGATCCTGAACGATCACAAAATGCCAGCCCTGCGTGTTGCCACCGGTCGGCGCCTGCATCGCAATCCCGACGCATTCCCTGATCACCTCGATGGAGACCGATCGCTGCAGATCGAGCCGCTTGCGCACGGCGCGTGTCGTAGTGAGCAACTCTTCTACGGTAAGTTCCAGTTGAGTCATATTCCCGCCATTTGTTCTTTATCGTCGCTGATCGATTTTCAGGATGGTGCCCGGGGCCGGACTCGAACCGGCACGGAGTTTCCTCCGAGGGATTTTCTTACCAGCTACAGTTTTCACTGCTGCGTTCTTTCACTCATACACATATTAAGGAGTGACAACACATTTGTGGCCTGGACTTTCTCTTTGCCGTGCCGCAGCCTCTAATCAACCACGACTTAGGCAGGAGCCGTCAAGTCTCTACACTTTCCCGGAAACACGAATACTCCGCGTCCCGGACTTAGCTCGGGATTGCCACCGCCCATCGGCGCTGAGGTTTCCCCGAATTTGACTCCATTCACACCAGTCGTTTCCGCACTGGGTGCTCAATGGTTTAAGTCCCTTGCGTCTACCAATTTCGCCACCCGGGCTTGTCGCTATTGTATGGAATTGCCGGGCAGACGCGAAGCACCATTTTGCGACCGGCTCGCAGGCGAACGCACACCATGCTTGCATGGATTCGACGAGTTCCGCAGTCATTACTTCCAGGTCGACTTATCCGCCAGGTAAGCCTTCGAGTCTTTGAGGTCCGTTGGCTGGTACTCACTGAACAGATTCGGCCCATAGGCGTTTCGATACGCATTGAAGACGTCGCGGTAGAGCTCCATATGAACGACCGGCTGACGGTTCTTTTCACGAAATTGTGCGATTGGAATCGGCGCTGCGACCAATGTTTCGAACTGCGTGTTCGCTGCCGCAATGATTTCGCCGCGTGGGCTGTAGATTGCGGAACCGCCCGAGCCGGCATCATCGTAAAAGCCCGGGTTATTCGGCGACACCGCATTATTGCAGATCGCAACGTATACGCGATTGTAGCCCGCCGTTGCCTGGATATCCCACGGCGTGAAACCTCCCGTTGCCGTGCGCAGAAATATTTCGCCGCCTTTCATGGCAAACGCGCGGAACAATTCCGGCTCGAGTTGTACAGACGACGTGACGATATTACCGATCGGTGTGCGGGTCACCGGCAGGACAGCGTCGCGGCCGTACATCTCGACATACTCGTCCAGGACATCGTAAACCGTGGTCGTGAAAAGTTCGATGCCGTAAAAGACGCCCTTGATGTTGCGCGCTTTCCAGTGTTTGTCGATAATTGAGCCGTCCGGGCCGATGATAGTCGTAATACTCAGAACATGATTTGGCCAGTCTGCATCACGTGCATAGGAACCAAACACCACATAGCATCCGTACTGCTTTGCTTTTTCACTGATCGCTGCGGATTCTTCTCCTGGTATTTCGATGGCGACTTGCAGAATTTCCTTGCGTGTCCATGCATTGAAGCCGGTGATTGGAAACTCGTGAAAGAACAGGATGTCCGCACCCGCCCCGAAATGAAAGGCATTGTCAATCTGCTCGAGCATATGCCTGAGGTTCGCCTGCCGGTCTTGGTGCAGATTATCGATGCGCACACCGCGCACGCGGGATTGCACGACCCCAAGACGCACGGAGGATTTCTCCAGCGGAACGATGTCGTATGTGCCGTCCGGCCGTATCGATATCGAGTCCGATCCGCGACCCATCGCGGCACGCGCCGCTGGTTGGCCCATGGCCGCAACGATGAGCCCTGCCGTGCCGGCCAGAGCGGTGGATTTCAGGAAACTGCGTCTGTCTTGACTCATTAATGAGATCCTCTGTATAAAAAAGGGGCTAAATCAACCGAGCTTGGTGGTAGTTACCCATATGCCAGGCGTAACTCCACGCTTCGAATGAAGCAGGTTTTCTGGCATTCTTCGACACCTTGCGCTTGCCCGCCTTGATCTTTGGGCCGGTTGATTTCAACCACGCCTGACACGCCGAATGAGTTCAGACTGGGCGGCCCTTTCCTCATCGGTCCAGATTCGCATATCCCGTATTTTACTATGTTAAGTCTTTGATATAACAAATAAAAAAGCGTTCTAATACTACCATACAAACTATTCGTCGTCGCAAAAGTTCTCATAGTCGAGCGAGCCTTCTTGCGCTCGTCGCGCGAAGGACGCTTCTGTCTCGTCGACTTCTGCGTCACTCTGCGCATGCAAACGATCGAGCAGAGCCTCTGTTCAGGTGCAGCGAGTAAGCGGTGGAATTGCCCGAGCGTGTAGGCACGGAGGTTTCACTCGTATGCAGCGACTAGCGTACTAGTTGGATGATCGCGCAATAAAAATGGGGTCTGAGATTGGCCAGTTATGACTCGATCATTATCGGGGCAGGACACAATGGCTTGGTCTGTGCCGCCTATCTGGCGCAGAGCGGCCAGCGTGTGCTTGTGGTCGAAGCATCCGATGCACCAGGCGGACTTGGTGCAAGCCGTGAATTTCATCCAGGATTTCACACCTCGGTCGCACACTCCGTTGCCCACTTCTCTCAGAAAATAGCCAGCGACCTGCAACTTGCCTCACATGACTTTGAGCTAACTTCAAATACGTTGCCGACTGTCGGACTCAGCGCCAACAAAGAGCATGTTGTCTTACACCAGGGTGCATTGAGCGGAAGCAGTGCGGACGATGCGGATGCGTATCAAGACTACTCGAGACTCATGCACCGTTTCGCAGATATGCTGAAACCGTTCTGGCTAAAAACAATGCCACGTATCGGCAGCGGTCGCCTTGCTGACTTAATGACATTTGCACACGTTGGCCTCAATATTCGTCGCATTGGCAAAAAGGACATGCAGGAATTCCTGCGGGTCGTCTCTCTTCCAGCTCGCGACCTCATGGATGAGTATTTTGACAATGACACCCTCAAAGCCACATTGAGCTGGGATGGACTCATTGGATCGAAATTGGCGCCGCGATCACCCAATAGCGCAGTGCTGGCGATTCTCTATCGAATGGCCGGGGAATCTATGGGTGCCCATACAATTCCCGCAGGCGGAGTTAACAGCCTTGTCGAGGCCTTGTGCACATCCGCTGAAGCATCAGGGGCCGAAATCAGATGCGCTGCGACAGTCAGCCGTATTTTGATTGGCGGCAGTACTGACGGCCTGGTTGCAAAAGGGGTGCAGCTGGCAGGCGGCGAACAGATTGAGGCTGATCACGTAATCTCGGCAACGGACCCACAAAAGACCTTCCTCGATCTAGTCGGAGTCGAGTATCTCGACATCGGCTTTACGAACCGGATTCGGCGATTGCGGTGCGATGGCTACGTCGCAAAATTGCACCTCGCATTGAATGATCTGCCGGAATTCGAGGGGCTCCAGCGGCCCGACGGTCGAATGATCATTGCACCGGACATGGACGCAATCGAATTTGCGTTTGATGACGCCAAGTACGGGGAATGCCCGACGAATCCGGTGATGGAAATCGTCATTCCATCCCTGCACGACGCGTCGCTCGCGCTCGCGGGGCAACAGGTATTGTCGGCCCACGTCATGTACGTGCCGTACAAATTAAAAGGCGGGTGGACCGATGCAGCTCGCAGTCAGATCTGTGAACGGGCCATCGATACGATTGCCCAGTATGCGCCGCGCATTCGCGAGCAAATTGTTCATCAGGAGTTTCTGACGCCACTCGACCTTGAGCAAGACTATCGTGTCACCGGTGGCCACTGGCATCACACTGAATTTGCTATGGATCAGATGCTGATGATGCGGCCAACTTATGAGGCCGCGCAATACAGTACGCCAATTCCCGGTCTGTTCCTGTGCGGTGCGGGCTGCCATCCAGGTGGCGACATCATGGGGGGTGCGGGGCACAATGCCGCACGTGAAATCCTGCGATGAGCAACTTTGACGCAATCATTATTGGTGCAGGCCATAACGGTCTAACAAATGCTGCCTACCTCGCAAAGGCCGGATTAAACGTCGTTGTGCTCGAGAAAAACGACTGTATCGGTGGTGCGTCTGTTTCGCGGGAAATTCACGAGGGCTGGATCTACTCGAGTTTTTCATACGTCTGCAGCATGATGCGACAAGCGATACACCGCGACCTGGATCTCGGCCGACACGGCCTGATTCTGGTGCCGTACCTCGGAACCATCAATTTCGGCGATGCCGACGAGAGACTGTTTTCCTATCATGATGAAGAGGCGGCGCACCTTGAGCTAAAGCGCCATTCGCCGCACGACGCGGACGCGATGCATCGCTTTCAGACAGACCTGACGCGCTACTCGCAACTCATCCGCAAAACATTAATGCGCACCCCACCCGATCCGGCTTCATTTCGGCCCCGGGACATTATGGAATTCCTTTATCTCGCCAAGCAACTTTGGTCTCTAGGCGAAAAAGAAATCTACGAATACGTCCGGTTCTTCACAATGAGTGCGGCCGAATATCTCGAAGACTATTTCGAAAACGACTTAGTCAAAGCTGCGATGGCCAGTCCGGGCATTATCGGCACTGCGCTCGGTGTTTACTCTCCCGGCTCCTCGTATATCTTGCTGCATCACGTTATGGGTGATGTCGATGGCAGCATCGGCGCGTGGGGCCTTGCGCGTGGCGGTATGGGTGCCATCTCTAACGCTATTGCCAGTTCTGTAGCCGAACACGGTGGTGAGATTCGAACCAACGCCGGTGTGCAACAGGTGCTCGTAGAGAATCGCAAAGCAGTTGGCGTCGTACTCGAGAACGGTGACGAGATCAGAGCAAGCACTGTCGTGTCAAACCTGGATGCAAAGCGCACGTTTACTCGTATCATGGATAAGAACGACCTGCCGGAGGGCATCTACGAGAAGGCCCGCAACTTCAAGATTCGTGGCTCTTCCGGCAAGGTCAATATCGCGTTGTCCGACATGCCGAAATTCACTGGTGTTCCGGACAATCCCTACGTCAATCGCGGCGGTCAGGGCTTCACCGGGTCTCTGGAAACCATGGAGCGGGCTTACGATTGCTGGAAACGTGGTCGCTGGTCCGACGATCCATTTATCGAATCGGTCATTCCGTCGGCCTGGGACCCAACCGTCGCGCCTCCGGGGCAACACTGGATGTCCAATTTTGTGCAGTACTGCCCGCCTGAACTCGCGAGCGGTCCGTGGACACCGGAGAAACGTGATCAATTTGGCCAGACCGTCGTCGACAAGATCGAACGATATAGCCCGGGCTTCAAGGACCTGATCGTGCACATGGAGGTTCATACACCACATGAAATCGAACAGGATATCGGCTTGACGGAGGGCAACATTTTTCAGGGAGAACTGACAATCGACCAGCTGTTCTTCAACAGGCCGTTCCCCGGATATGGCCAGTACCGTATGCCGGTCAGAAATCTCTACATGTGCGGGTCTTCGACCCATCCAGGAGGCGGTGTCTCCGCCGTTTGTGGTGCGAACGCGGCACGCGAAATTCTCATGGATCTGCGGCGTCCCAATACTGTTCCTGCGGACGACTTCTACGATGAATAACCTATGAATACGATCGATCCATACGCAGGCGAACGACTAAAGTTATCGCCCTTCTATCCCAGGCAAAAGATCCTGAACATTCGCGATGCCTGGTCTTCGTGGAACGGCTATAAATTCGCTGACTATTACTACGACGCGGAGTACGAGTACTTTTGCGTTCGCAACACCTGCGCGACTTACGATATTTGCCCGATGCAGAAATATGAAATTCGTGGTCGCGATGCGGAAGCCATGTTGAATCGGATGGTTACGAGGGATGTTACGAAGATCAATCTAAATCGCGTTGGCTACTGCGTCTGGTGCACCGACGAGGGGCGCATGATCGACGACGGAACAATTTTCAAACTGTCCAGCGACAGATTCATGCTGACTTGCGGAAGCCCTTGTACCGCATGGCTGGAGAAAAGCGTATTCGGGTTCGACAACGTCAATGTAACGGATGTGACCGATGAGCTTGCCGCACTTTCCCTGCAGGGACCAACGTCGTGCGCTGTGCTCAAGAACATGGGACTGGATGGTATCGACACCGCCAAAGCGTTCGACATCATGCATTTCCCCTTTCATGGCGATACCCTCATGGTGTCACGCACCGGTTTTACCGGCGATCTTGGTTACGAACTCTGGATTCAACCCGGACTCGCCCTCGAAATGTGGGATGAACTCTATGCAGCGGGCGAGAATTACGGAATACAACCCTATGGTGAGGCTGCGACCAATATGGCCCGGCTTGAAGCCGGCTTCATCATGCCCGCAATGGAATTCAATGAGGCGCTCAGAACCGTCCACTTCGAGCATGACCAGACGCCGTACGAATTGAATCTGGGCTGGCTGGTCGATTTGAACAAGCCGCATTTCAGCGGTCGAAGCGCATTACTAAGAGAGAAAAAGCGCGGGCCAAAATACACCTTGGCCAAACTCGATATCGAAGGCAATAGGCCTGCCGATGGCTCATACATCTATAAGAGTAGGCGTTGCACAAAGGAAATCGGCTACGTTACGTCAGCCATGTGGTCGCCCGTCGTGAAGGCGAACATCGCTCTGGCCATGATCAAGACGGAACACCTGCAAGGTGAGCTATGGGTCGAAATTTATTACGAAAAGGAACTACGCCAGTACAGTCGGGTGGCCAGATGTACGCGCAAAGAGAAACCGTTCTGGACACCGGCGCGAGCTCGCGCGACGCCACCTCCTGACTACTGACAATGCGGCGGTAGGATGTATACTCGATGGACAGACATTGGGGGGCCTCTGATGTACGTGACAGAATTCGTGGAAAGCTATTTTGATGCCTGGAACCACCGCGACCCAAAAGCCGTAGCAGACCATCTTGCCGATGACGGGATGTATTGCGACATCCCGGAAAACGCGCAACGCTCGCATGACGAACTGATTGTCAGCCTCAACGATTTTTTCGCCAACTACAGACATCGGTATGAGCTAATCGGGGACATTCTGACGAGCAGAAATACCATAGCGTTTCAATACCGGATGCGCCCGCTCGGGCAGGTCAACGAAGGTGAGTCCGCTGGGTCCTTTCGCGGTGCGGAATTCATGACGTTGCATGGCGATACAGCAATGACCATCACCGACTACTACGATATTCCAAGCGTTACCGGGCCTTCACACCTCGCTCACCTGACGTCACGCGAAGTGCAAAGACACAAGTATACGAAGTCCGGATTGAGCAGCGAACAACTACTCGTGTACAAAGACCGCCTCGAACAGATCATGCACTCGCAACAAGTGTACCTCCGATCTGACCTGACATTACCGATGCTTGCGAAGGCTGTTGATTGTTCGGTGAACCATCTGTCACAGGCCATCAATTCCGGATTCGGTATGAGTTTCTTTGATTACCTGAATCGATACAGGATTGAACATGCCAAGCACTTATTGTCGGAGCCCGACGGTCGAAACGGCGCCGTATTGAACATAGCGTTAACAGTCGGATTCAGCTCTAACTCAACGTTCTACGCTGCTTTCAAGAAGTGCATCGGGCAAACCCCGGCCCAATACCGTCAATCACAATTAAGGAACCTCTGATTAATTCTGGGCGAGCGGCTATGAGATTCGAAACGGTCTCCGGCAAGGCGCGGATCGCAGCTAATAGCTGGACTATTGGCAAGATTCGCAACGCCGCAGGGGGCCGGTTCGGGCTCATAGACGCCGGTCATGAATTAATCAGAGGTTCCTTAAAGAAGGCCCACTGAGATCAGATCTGAGCCAGGCCGCTCGCCCCCTCCCACATACAGATGATCGCATACCCTTATACCAAATCCCGCATTCGGTAATAGAGCATTCCCAAGGCGATAATCTGATTGCCAAACCACCGGCCCAGGGGAATGCGGATATGCCGGGTTTTAGCGAACAAATCGAAACGCTCCATGGTGCCGGTAACGGCGTCGGCCATTATCTCCCCGGCGACATGGGTGGCATTGATGCCGTGGCCGGAGTAGCCCTCACAGTAATACACGTTTTTTCCAATCCGGCCGAGCAAGGGAATCCGCTTTACGACGATGCCAATGGTGCCGCCCCACTCGTAGTCTATCTGTACCCCGGCGAGCTGAGGATAAATCTTCAGCATGCGCGGCAGCATGCTGTTCTGAATGCTTCGCGGCTCCCGGGCCGAATAATTGCACTGTCCGCCGAAAAGCAGGCGGCCGTCGGCGGACATGCGGAAGTAGTCCACCACGTTGTTGAGATCGCAGACGGCCAGGTCCAGGGGATTTATGGATTGAATGATTTCCGGAGACAAAGGCTCGGTGGCGATAATGTAGCTGCCCGCCGGAAAAGTCAGGCCGGAAAGATGTCTACGTTCCAAGGCGTGATACGCGTTGCCGGCCAAAATGACCGTGTTGGCTTCGATCTGGCCATTGGCGGTCATTGCGCGTGGTTTTGCACCGTGCTGAATACCCGTGACGGGCGATTGTTCGAAAATCTTCACGCCGAGCCCGATGGCCGCCCGCGCTTCACCGATGCACAGATTCAGCGGGTGCATGTGACCGTTGCGCATATTGATCATGCTGCCGAGATAGGCATTGGTGCCAAGGATTTCCCGGGTTTCCTGCCGGGAAACGATGCGGTACTCGTAGGGGAAGTCATGGGTCTCAAATTTGTCAAACTGCTCCTGAAGCTCCTTCATGTGGCGCGGCTTAATGGCCACTTCGATGTAGCCGGATTTCAGGTCGCAGGAGATACCGTACTTTTCCACGCGTTCGTGAATGATGTCCCGACCGCGCCAATGCATGTCCCAAAGAATTTCTGCAACATCCGGGCCATATCGCCGGGCGAGTTTACTCTCGCCGCTGATGCCGCCGATGATCTGGCCCCCATTGCGTCCCGATGCGCCCCAGCCGACTCGGTTGGCCTCGACGACCACCACCGAATAGCCGCGCTCTGCAAGGCTCAGGGCGGTGGAGATCCCGGTAAAACCGCCGCCCACGACGCAGATGTCCGTTGTCTCGCTGCCCTGCAGGACCGGATAGTCGGTCTGCTCGTTCGCTGTGGCTGCGTAATAGGATGCGCAATGTTCCTGAGTTTGATTCCTGACCTGCATAGGTGTCCTTTGTTCAACAAGGGCTATGACCGTTCTTCATTGCCGGCCCGAACTGTCGTGCTCGGTAGCACAAAAATGGAAACAAAAAAAAGTAAGCGCCGGACTACTATCACCATGGATGTCTGCTGAAAAATTCGGTCACACCCCGGACGCGGCCTGCCGCCGCTTTCTTGAGGATATCACTATGACCGAGTTGTATGCCTCCCTGTGAGTCGATTAGCCGCATTAATCTTTGTGTGGAAAATTACCTTGCCTATAGGGATGTAAAGAATGGGTTATGTTTGCAGTTATGATCATTCCTCGCGATCCCAATGCCGGTACCTTATCAACGGGAGGCAAGCAAACATGGCGAATGCCAAGAACGGAATTCAACGGCGAATCATCGATGTTGCCCGACGGCTCGGCCTGAGCGGGGACGAAATACTGCCCCATGGGCACCATATCGCCAAGGTACCGATTTCCGAATTGCAGGTCAGGGAAAAGCAGGCCGACGGCAACCTGATTCTCGTCACAGCGATGACTCCGACACCGCAGGGCGAGGGCAAGACAACGACCAGCATCGGCCTGGCCGATGCGCTGAACCATCTTGGTCACCAGACATCCTTGTGTCTGCGTGAGCCGTCACTAGGACCATATTTCGGCATCAAGGGCGGCGGTACCGGCGCAGGTAAGGCCCAGTTGTTTCCGGCCGAGGATATCAACTTGCATTTCGTCGGCGATATGTATGCGGTTGAGAAAGCGAATAACCTGCTGGCTGCCATGCTCGACAATCATTTGCAGCACGGAAACAAGCTTGGCATCGACCCGCGGAGGATCGTCTGGCGGCGGGTCATCGATCTGAACGACCGCGCATTGCGGGAAGTTATCGTCGGTCTCGGCGGTGTCATGCATGGGGTGCCGCGGCGTGATGGGTTCAATATCACGCCGGCCTCGGAGGTTATGGCGATGCTGTGTCTGGCGCGCGATTACCAGGATCTCGGTCGCCGCCTGGCCGCGACCGTGATCGGGTTTACCTACGAGGGTGAACCGATCCGGGCGGTGGACATCAAGGCGAATGGCGCAATGCAGGTACTGCTGCGCGATGCCGTCAATCCAAACCTTGTGCAAACCCTTGAGGGTACACCGACGTTCGTTCACGCGGGACCATTTGCGAACATCGCTCAGGGCACGAACACGGCGATCGCAACACGCATGGCGCTCAAGCTCAGCGACTATGTCGTCACCGAGGCCGGCTTCGCGACAGACCTCGGCGCCGAAAAATTCATCGACATTAAATGCCGAATCGCCGGCCTCAAGCCGCAGGCCGTCGTGATCGTGGCGACGGCAAAAGCGGTCGCATGGCATGGCGGGGCAAGAGAAAATGGCGGGCTTGCAAACCTGCAGAAACATATCGAGAACATCGAGCACTTTGGATTGAAGCCGGTCGTTGCCATTAACCGGTTCAGCGATGACAAGCCTGCACAGCTCAGGAAGATTGTGAAGTTTTGCGAGCAGCAGGGGGTTGAAGCTGCGGTCGCCGAGCACTGGGCTCGGGGCGGTGAGGGTGCGACGGATCTGGCCGAAGCGGTGCTGCACGCGATCAAGGCCAACGGACGCCGCAAGTTGAAGTTTGCCTATCCGTTGTCCATGCGACTGGACAAGAAGATCGACACATTGGCTCGCAACTTGTACGGCGCGTCGGGCGTGGATTTCGATCGGGCAGCGCAGAACGATATCGAGTTATTGACCAAACGGGGTTTCGGCAAGCTGCCGGTCTGTGTCGCGAAAACAGCGGCTTCGCTGAGCGATATTCCATCGGTACGCGGCAGGCCCCGGGACTTTCGTATTAGCGTGAAAGAATTGCGCCTCAACGCCGGCGCCGGATTTATCGTCGTCATCGCCGGCAACATCATGACGATGCCCGGAATGCCGAAGGTGCCTGCGGCCGCGAAGATCAAAGTTCTTCGCGATGGCCGAGCCGTCGGGTTGTCCTAGGACACACGGCGCGACACCTTCTTGACTCTCCGGCCAGAATAGATTTTCCTATCGCTAACATGGACATCCTGAAATCCAAACACCTCAACGGATGGCCGCTGCTCTACTGGATTGCCGGCATCAACAGTGCGGCTGTGATTGCATACATGCCGACGCAGAACCTATCCGTGCCAGTGGGCGTGTCCGAGATGATCCAGATGACGGTTCGATGTAGCGTACCCTTGCTGTTCCTGGGTTTTGCTACATCTGCGATGAACATCCTGTTTCCAGGCAAGTTCACGGGGTGGCTGCTGCGCAACCGTCGTTCAATCGGGCTCTCGTACGCCGCTGCGATGGGGTGGCAGCTGTTCTTCATCCTATGGATGTGGATAGGTCACTGGGAATACTACACAGGAGAGGTATATTTGCTGGGGGACATCATCTTCCAGGTCCCAGGTTACCTGACCATTTTTGCAATGACCATTACCTCGTTTCACCCCGTTCGCCGCAGGATGAGCTTGAGGCAGTGGCGCGTGCTGCACAAAACGGGCATCTATTTCCTGTGGTTCATCCTGGTGGATACCTATTATTATGAGCTCACCTATTACGGTGATATCCAGATCATCGACTATATCTTCATGGTCGCTGGATTGCTGGCCTACCTCATGCGAGTTGCCGCGTGGGGCCGGGTGCGGGTGATGCAAGCGGCGAACACGTGAAACGCATCGCCGTTTCTCGAAAGTGATAGTGAGTTGAAGACGTTCCAGGAAGCGATCCGCACGCGGGATTTCACGCTCACGGCTCAATTGAAGCTGACGCACGAGACAGATCGGGAATCGGTTCTGCGCCAAGCGGATGTTTTGGGTCCGATCGTCGATGCAATCCAGGTGACCGATAACCCTGGTGGGTCAGTGCATATGTCTACCCTGTCAGCCGCAACTCTGCTGCTACAACAGGGCATTGATCCGATCGCACAAATGTCGTGCCGGGATCGCAATAACATCGCGTTGCAGAGCGATCTGCTCGGCGCCCAGGCGATGGGTATCACCAGCTTGCTGATCCAGCGCGGTGATAAATTGCCCGCGGACTACCGGCCGAAAACGAAACAGGTGTTTGATTTCAGCAGCGGAGACTTAATTAGCGCCGCGCTGAGGGTTAGCACGGAGCGCAAGCCCACGGATTTCCATATCGGTTCGGTGATCACGGTTTTTAACCCCAAATCTGAATGGCGGGCGAAGTCGTTGGTCGCCAAGGTAGACGCCGGGGCACGGTTCCTGCAGACGCAAATGTGTTTCGATATGGATGTGCTGCGTCGATATATGGCCCGACTGGTGGCGGTAAGGCTGCCGCGCCGCGCCCATATCGTCGTTTCTGTGGCGACATTGCCGTCAGGGGAAACGGCGCGCTGGGTACGCGACAACCTGCGCGGATCCGTGATGCCCGAGGTGGTCATCCGGCGGCTCGATCAGGCGCCGGATCCCGAGCAGGAGGGCGTGAAACTCTGCGCTGAGTTACTCCAGGAATTGAAGGAAATTCCCGGCGTCGGTGGTGCCAACGTGCTGACTCCGGGAAACGTCGCTACGATCCCCGCGGCGATACGCGCCGCAGGATTACGGGATTAGCCTGAATATTGCACGAAAGAACAAAGGAGAAACAACAATGCCCGAGATCAGTGTTCAAAAACAATGTGCTTCACTCACCGATTTGGTCGATACAGAATCTTTTGGGGAACCGATCGGTGAACTGTCCAGGCAGACGGATAGTGGTTTTTTCGAAGCGGGAAATCTGGTTGCGGGAACCTGGGAGTGCGAGCCGGGGAAGCTGCAGCTCGATCTGGATATCACGGAGTTTTGCCACCTGCTGAAGGGACATTGGGTCCTGACGTCAGAATCTGGACAGGTAACTGAAATCAAAGCCGGGGACAGCTGGGTTTTCCCTAGTGGCTGGAAAGGCACGGCTGAGGTGATGGAAACCGTGCGAAAGGTATACATGGTCATTTCCAGCGATACTTGAATGCAGACGGCGCGTTACGGGGTTGTCAGTATATCGATCACGAGCGGCCGTGGTCGTCCGCTTTCAGGTCAATTCGGCGACGGCACGATAGCCCTGTTCGATTGCCGATGGAATGTTCGCTCTTGCACCTGCGTCAGAGTTCGCGATGGTGACGCGACCAAAGCGCTTGCGGGCGCGCATGTGTGGATAACGCTCGTCGTCAGGGTCGTCATACACCGGGTCGAAGAGCGGATTGTACCAGTACGCGTAGCCATGGGCCCAACGATTGACGGTGATAGCCTCGATTTCCCGAGCCGGGTCAAATCCGCCGTCGTTTAGCATGCCGGCGAGTTGGCTGCGGATGTTGCGCTCGATGGTTTCAAACGGCGTGGAGAGCAGTTCGTGTTGCCCGACGCGGTGCTGTTCGCGCGCCGTCAACCCCTCGTTGGATCGATGTGGGAAGCGCTCCATGTGGACGGTGATTGGTTCATCGGGTTCCTTGGCAAACGAATAGCCGCCTAGACTGACGGGATAATCGAGCATCGCATTAATATGGTAGCTCCCGGGCGCGATCATGCCGCCGATACCGATTTTCTTCCATGCCTGCCAGTTTCGTAATGCAACCGTCGTGTAGAGGATCGGTGTTTTGACCTGCAGGGCGAGCGCTTCGCGTTGTGGCTCCGGTAGTTCCGGGCACAGGTGAGGAATTATGGCGTTGTTGCAAGCGAGTACGCAGGCCCGTGCTTGCACTCGATAGGCTTGACCATCGCGCACGTATGAAATCCGCACACGCCTGGCCGACCTGGGGTCACCGTCGTGCTCCACGCGAACGACGCTGCTGTCGAGTCGTAGCCGCACGGGCGAGTTCGCGGTATCGAGTTTCGTGTAATCAAAGCGAGCCGTAACTACATCGTCCATCGTCTCCCCGGGCGCGACTGCCGGAATCAATCCGCGCACCAACAGACGGGCGATCGAGGCATTGCCGTCGGGAAAATGGTGGATATAGGGCTCTTCTTTCTCGCGCTCGGGAAGCCCTGCAGCAAACCACCCGGGCAGAGCGCCATACCCCAAAGCGCTTTCGGCAGTGGTTGCCTCAATCCCGACACCGGAGTCAATTGCAAGATCCTGCAGGACGGCGAATACCTCGGGCTCGCGAATGTTCAGGTGTCTGTGCAGGAAATCGCGATAGCTAATCGTGTCGAGATACGCCCATTTATTGTTAGCGGGAATTTCGGGCATTTGATCCTGCTCGGTGACCAGCAAGCGCAGAAATTCACGCTTCGCTGGATCAGTGATCGGCATCTGCGCGACGGCTTCTTCCGGTGACAGCAGGGACGACGCAAAGGGGATGTAGCTACTGAGTATTCCCATGTCGAACGGTACCACCCGATCGACTTCCCAATTCTCACGATTAAAGTAGGTGCCGGCACTAAGCCCGTTTCGCTTGTAGAAACCCCGATCGTAGGCACTGTCAAATCTTTTCGTATCCACGCCGATATCGTGTAGCAGGTTTTTTACCAGACCGCTGTATGCCGATGGCCACTCCAGAGTCTGACTGCCACCGTAACCAATCAGTGTCCGGCCTCCGACTTGAAACTCGTTGCGCTTGGCGTGCCCCCCGAAATCGTCGTGATTTTCGAGAATGAGGATGCGCGCTTTGGGATTCTGATTTTTATAGAAGTGTGCGGCCGTGAGGCCGCTGATACCTCCGCCCACGATGACGAGATCGTAAATATCAGAATCGGGCTCCTGCATGCTGCCCCAGTCGCGTTGCCCCGCAAGCCCAAGCGCGTGACTGACCTCGAATGATCCGGCGTGATTGCCGCGTAAGCCGGTACGTGCCGGCGGGTAGCCGGGGCTCACGATGCTGCTTCGCTCGATGGCGAGTGCCTGTTCTGCGAGTGCGGGTCCGGGTAGCAGCGTGCTCGTCGCGAGCGCCCCGACCCCGTGCAACAGATCCCTGCGCGAGATGCGCCGGTCCATTCCTAGATCACGGTCTTTTGCATTCATTAATTAAGGTGATAGTTCATTCAATGTTTCCGCGGAAACCGAATATCAGGCTGAGCCGCGCTCCCGCATCTCTTCGTGCAATTCTTCCCGCCATTCAACGACGTTCATTTCGATAACCATAAAGCCGCCGATCCAGATGATTTCATCCCAGACAAACAGCCAGTGCTGCTTGACGCCCCAGTACGCTGCTATAAGCAACAATATTCCGTATAGCGCGGGTTTGGCAAGATTGCCCATGGATATTAGCGGACCACTGCTGATGCCGCGATTCTGCATCCACACCATGAATTCGATCAGAAATACGATCAGCACCCACACGATGGCTTCAACGAGGTCGACCCACGCCAGCCCGCGCGAATTCGCGATGCCCGCAGTATCGGTGACGACCGAGTCACTGTTGACCGGAAAAAACTCGGTGCCGGTTGAAAGGCCCAAACAGTTCGACTGGTCCACGACGGTGTAAGCCAGGTTATACGTGTAAGACATACCCTGGTTGGCCAGCTGGCAAAGATCGGCAACGCCCGCAAGCGGTGCGGCCTGTTCCAGGGCGAGCAGGATTCCGGCGTAGGCATAAATCGTGTGTGCGAGAAACGCGTAGCAGATGATTCGCACACCATGAATCAACCGGCTGGTGCCACCTTCCAAAGTGTCGTCTGATAACGCGTAGGTTTCCAGCTCGAAGAGAAATAACAGGATGAACCACGCAGACTCGTCGATTGTCGTCGTAAATGTAGCGGTCCAGTCCAGAAACGAACCACCGTCCCGGAGCGAATGCTCCGCGGCTTCCATGTCGTCGAGGATATAAAAAAAGAAATTAACGATCAGTATTGTGTAAACGGTCCATTTGACGTATTGCTGAATGGCGTGAAGATTCAATCCCGCCAGGACTGATCGGGTAGGCATGTTCTAAAGATAATTTCCCAATGAATGTTAATTCGCATTGTACCGTGTCAATCGCTCGGGTAAGGTTCCGATTTTCCATTTCTGACTTTGGCGCAAATGCGCTAAACAAGAAATGCGTGAGGCCGCAATGAATCGCGAGTCATAGCATGGCAAAAATTATCGGCACTCTAATGTCCGTGCATATAGGCAAGGAAAATGATCTCGCAAAAATTGCTCAATCTACTGTGCAGGTGGAGTTGGATGGTTTCGTTGGCGACCGGCATAGAGGCTTCAGCCGGATTGCCTATGAAGGCGATACGGAACCGGAGGGAACCGTAAGACGCAATAACCGGCAATGGACCGGCGTTTCCGTCGAAGAACTGGTCATGATTCAGAAACGCATGGAACTGAATGAGCCGCTCTCAGCAGAGACGCTCGGCGCGAATATCTGCGTTACAGGAATCCCCGACTTTTCCCGCCTCGTAAAGGGTACCCGGCTGATTTTTCCGTCCGGGGCGACGTTACTCGTGGAAGACTACAATCCACCCTGCACCGACATGTCCGAAAAAATCGCGACCCTCCATACGGCGAACTCGGGTGAACCTATCTGGCGATTGGCCTTCTGTAAGCATGCAAAACGTATCCGGGGTCTGGTGGGCAGCATCGACGTCCCCGGGGTTATCAGTAGCGGGGACGAAGTTGTGATTCAGATTTACAAGCCGCCGCGTTGGGATTAATCGGACTTGCCGTTGCGGTGCTACTATGTTTCCCATGCTACCCATCTGACCGGGGAGGTGCGACATGATCGAGGGCGGATGTCTGTGCGGTAAAGTCCGCTACGCAGTCGATAACGAGATTACCGATGTCAGTCACTGTCACTGCGCCGCTTGCCGGAAAGTTCACGGGGCCGCGTTCGGCACCTACGGCGCCGCCGGCCGTGAACACTTCCGCTGGCTGAAGGGCGAAGAGCAGGTCACCGTTTATCGTTCTTCGACGCACCTGGAAAGACTGTTTTGCAATCTGTGCGGCTCCACGCTGCTGTGCCACTCGGACGATGAGCCCAACGTAGAGTACATCGCCCTGGGAACCGTTGATGGCGATCCCGGCTGCCGACCGACCTATCATATCTGGGTGGGATCAAAAGCACCGTGGTATTCGATCACCGATGACCTGCCCCAGTTTGATGAGGATGAGTGACGCCCTATAGTAAGCGTACGAATAATGCTGGTGCCAACTATTTAAAATATCAAGTGTCGAACGACTTGAATACTTAACACCGCCGTCGAACTAATTAACGCGCCTCTTCCCGGTTGGGTTTCGACTCATCGGCCCTGCGCTGGATGCCCACCAATTGTTCCGGCGGGAGATAATCGAATATGAAGGTGATCCGATCCTCGACGCCTTTATTCATCACGCTGTGGTTTTTCTGATTATTGATCTCGTAAGCCTGCCCCACCTGCAGGCGGTAAGGCCGACCATCGATCATGAACCGCACGCGCGGATTGGTCTTTATGGGTACATGGATCCTGTGGCCCCGATGAAATGAGGGATGAGCATCCTGGTGCGGCTTGATTTTTCCACCGGCCAATAACTTGGCCGCCATGGCGCGGATGATGGTGCCCCCCTTCGGGTAGAACCGGCCGATGATGTCGTGCATTACGGGCACGGCAACATGCACCAGTCGGTCCCAGCCGGGCTCCTTCTTGATGGTGATGTTTGGCCAGTCCTCGAGATCGGTGAACACCATCACGATGGACTCGGTGTCCCGGTGCACGTCGAAGGATTCCTGGCGGTACAATTCCTCGCGCCAGGCTTCTGGTTCCTGGGCCAGAATAGCTTCCACCAGAGCGTTGCTGTCGACCGGCCCGAGTTCGCGAAGCGGTGTTTCGATGTCCATGGGCAGATTATGGCTCGCAAATTGTCCGCCGGAAACGCACCGCCATGCTCATGGCGATGCACTCCGCTGCGTCAGGTTTACTTGAAGCCCTTGCGATAGGTAATGCCGTAGGTGCGCGGCTGGTTGACCGACAGTCGCGTCTGGATCCAGCGGTCGTTGAAGTACTGCTTGGCGTATTCGTCAAACAGATTGTCGATAAAAAACGTGGCAGTCCAGGTCTCGCCTTCCACGCTGGCTCGGAAATTGACGATGGAGTAGGAGGGTTGGTCGCGCACCGGGCTAACGACTTCAATGGATTGAATACCCTTCAGGGAGCTGACCGAGTCCCCGGTGTATTGGTACGCCAGGTACACCGACGGCGTCGTGCCAAAGAGCGTCTGGTTGAATGCGTAATCCGCGACAGCGCTGGCTTTCCAGTCAGGCACCAGCGGCAGCTGCGTGCCTTTCTCAAGCTCTACCAGAACCTCATCGTTATCGTCCAGGATGACGGCGGTTTTCGACAGCTCACCATCGTTCCAACCGACGTTGGCGGTTAAGGACAAGCCCTCCAACGGCACCCAGTTGACGAACGCCTCGACGCCGTCAATCTCGGATTCCGACAGATTGATGGTTCCGAGAGTAAAAATGCCCTCCGTCGGATCCTCGGCCTCGATCTGCATATCTTCCCAGACCATGTGGTAGACGGTTAGATTAAATTGAAGCCGGTTGTCAAACCAGGTCGTCTTGAACCCCCCCTCATAGTTCTTCACGAGGTCGGATTCATACGTGTCGAGCGGCGGCCGCCCGAACACCGATGCGGGCCGGGCCGCGTTGCCGCCACCCCGGCGGAAGCCTTCGGAGTAGGTGAGATAAAGCATATGGTCATCGGTGACAGTGAATGTCGTGGTGACCTTCGGAACGAAGCCTGATTCATCGGCCCCGGCCAGGTTCCGCGCACCGGTCCAGCACTTTTCCTTGGTCTCCACCGCGGGATGGGGCGGATTGGGCAGCGGATCACAGTTAATTTCCGGTCCCTGTACGGTGAACGGGGTGGTCGTTGCCACCAGGGTGCCGTTCTCGAGGGTGCGATCCTGATCGATGTCGAACCAGCGGCCACCCACGGTCAAGTTGAACCAGTCGGTGATATCAAAGCCCACCTCACCGAATACCGCCACCTGCTCGAGTTCGGTGTTGTAGACGCCGTCCCACCATTTGCTGGTTGGCGCCGAGGGCCCGAAGAAGTACGTATTATAGTAAAACGCATAGGTGTTGTTGTAATAAAACGCTGGGACGCCTTCGGCATACTGCTTGACATTGGCGGAGAAATGGGTGTGATCGTCGCTCTTGTTATAAAAAGCACCGACCACGCCGCTCCAGCGGCTGTCGGAATCGGCGGGCGTGGCCAGGCGCACCTCTAGCGAGTAGCGGTCCTGGTCCGAATTCTCGAACGACATCGCCTGCGGATCACCGCCGAAATCGTAGATGTTGTAATACGGGTAAAAGTCCTGCCAGGCTGACAGGTAGGATGTAGAATCGGCGTCGTAGCTTGCCTGGCGATTCATGAACGAAGCGGCAATAGTCAGATCGCCCCAGCCGAGCGATCCTTCGGCCGTCACGGCGAACTGATACCACTCGTCCTCATACGTATCATTGCCGAAGCGCAGCTGCTCCCATTCGCCGACACTGGCGCCGGCGAAACCGTCTTCCGGCAGGTCTGTGTCGCCGAATCCGTCGGCGTCGGTTTTCTGGTAGATGCCCCCAACATCCACGGTCCAGTTATCGCTGGGCGCCCAGCGCAGCGTAGCGCGCCCGCCGATGACAGTGGTGTCATTGATGTCGTCCTTTACGAACTCCGAGTTGTCAAAGGTGCCACCCGGGAAAATTATATCCCCATCTTCATTCTCGACAACGCCGCTCGGGCTGACCGCGAGTACGTTGTCGACGTAGCCGGGCTCTTCCGCGTAGAAACCCACCAGGCGTAGCGCCAGCTTATTATTGGCCATCGGGATGTTGACCATGCCGCTGACGTCGTAACCCGTATCGCCGTGTTCGACCGCCATTCCGGTGAGTTCAACCCAGCTGTCGAACTCGTTGGTGTCCGGCTTATTGGTCAGGATGCGCAGCGTGCCGCACTGGGACGCATCCCCGAATAGCGTGCCCTGGGGCCCGCTCAGGGCCTCGACACGCTGGATGTCCACCAAGCGGGGATCCGGGTTGACTCCGGCCACCGTGATCGGCTGCTCGTCCAGGTACACCGCGGTGGTCGCGGTGTCGGCAAAGGCGATGCCGGACACCGCGCAGCCCCGCATAATAACGTTGGTGCCGTAGGGTTCCCGCCGGGCCATGGACAAGGCGGGGATCTGCCCTATGTAGTCGTCGAGCTGCTTAAAGCCCTGGCGAACGATGGCTTGGTCGGTGAGGACCGTGACGGACATCGGGATGTCCTGCACGTTCGCCTCACGCTTGGTCGACGTGACGATAATTTCCTCAATTACAGCCTGGGCCTGAGCAGCGGGAACGCCGGCGCAGGCCGCGGAAATGGCAAGCCCGAGAATTGACTTCGGGATGTCTCTGGACCGAATGAAAGTTTGCCACCATGACCATACCCCCCCGGATATTTGCAACGCTCGAATTACTCGATACTACCCACGGCAAAGCCGAAATTCCACTGTAAAAAATTTAAATTTGCCGAGTCGACCGTACGTTGTTCCGAGCCTATAGGCATGTAGTTAGAGGACGCAACTTTAAGAGCCACGGTACCGGATAGTCACTACCGTCAGCCTTTGCAATGCAGCCGGCGGTACGCAGCGGGCGTGTGCTGACACAACCGCCTGAAGGCGGCGTAGAAAGCTGAAATGGAGTTGAACCCCACCTGCGCCGCGACTTGACCGGCAGCGCTCCGGCTGCCCGAATCCCGCGTGAGCAGTTCTTTTGCGTCCTCGATTCGGTATCGGTTCAGAAAGTCGTAAAAACTTAGATGTAACTCACCGTTAATCACCTGTGAAAGATGGTTGATCGAGCAATCCATTTTTTGCGCAAGCTTGCGCAGGGTGAGGTCCGCCGCGAGATACAGTCGCTCCGCCTCCATCAGATTCAACAAGCGCCGCTTAGCGGCGGAATGTTTCGCTGCAAATTGATGAGTTACACTGAGCTTGGACGACCAAAAAGAGTCGAGTGGGATCAGATCAATGGCACACAGTAATCACATGAATCACTTAAAGCGCTTCGCTCCATGACGACGCTCATTGCGACCTCCGTGGTCCGGGGCAGTAAACAAGGTGAGAGCCATGGCGGCATTTATTTGATCGATCTGGATCGTCAGCGGGTCGCGCAGCCCATAGACTGGGATACGACGAATATTGACTGGCAGGGCCGTGGATGGGACCGGGGCCTACGCGGAATCGAATTTGATGGCGACCATGTCTACATCGCCGCAAGTGATGAGCTGTTTGTCTACAACCGTGACTTCGAACAGATCGCCTCCTACCGCTCCCCCTATTTGAAACACTGTCACGAGATTAGCCGATACCAGAGGCGCCTGTATCTGACATCCACCGGCTACGATTCCGTCATCGGCTTTGATTTGGACAAGCTTCAGTTTTCCTGGGGATTGCATATCGGCAAAACGCCTGACGGGTATCGGGGCAGTCCGTTTCATCCAGGTGGCAAGCAGGGGCCGCCGCTGGGGAATGAACTCCATATCAACAATGTACATTGCCTGGAAAAAGGGTTGTACATCAGCGGGCGCGGGACCGGAAGCCTTCTCCAGTACACGGGAAAGCAAATCAAGGCGATCGCCACGTTGCCGGTGGGCGTCCACAATGCCAGGCCGTATGCAGATGGCGTGCTGTTCAATGATTCCGATACGGACGTCGTGCGCTTCGAGTCCCGTGATAAGCGGCGCATTTTTCGCATTCCCCGTTACGATCCGAATCAGCTTACGCACACTGATCTGGATGATTCACGGATCGCCCGCCAGGCATTTGGCCGGGGGTTATGCGTGGTCGGGGACGGTGTTATTGCTGCCGGGTCCTCGCCGTCGACCGTTACGTTGCATGATCTGAACAGCATGAAAACCACGCTCAGCGTCAACCTGACAATGGATGTCAGAAACGCGATCCATGGTCTGGAGATCTGGCCCTATCCGCTGGATTAGACCGAACGGTCCCGCGACCGCCTATCCTGCTTGCGATTTTCTTCCACCAACGTGAGCAGTACGCCGCCTTCGATCAGCAGAATGATGCCAACGTCAATCAATTTTCCGTTCAAGAGTACCCCGATCCCGGCGAGGATTAGGACGTATGCGAGGCTTTTAACCAAACTCATCGGTCGCAGTATGTCTTTGGCTACGCCTGATTAATGCTTTCGTACTGGGCATAGCGCGGGAGACTCGGTTCGAGTACCTCAATCAATTCACCCAGGTATTGTTCGTAATTTCGCCAGTGATTGATCGATTTCGTGTAAATCGGCTGGCGGACCTGTTCCGAGCTGGCCGTCCGAACGGGACGCTCGGTTTCGTGAAAGTTAATACATGCACCCTCCCACGGAAGTTCGCAATACTCGAGTAGCCGCGCGACCTGGTTCTCGAGATCCGTCACCATGTCTTCGTACTGGACCGTTAGCACCCGGCCCGGGAGTACTTCGTGCCAGTAATCCATCAGTCGCTGGTACTCGAGGAAATACTCGCCGATATCGGTCAGGTCGTAGGTGAACGGCTGGCCCCTGGCAAACAGCTGCCGAAAACAGCTCAGGCACGAATCCAGCGGATATCGTCGGGCATCGATAATTTTGGCGTTGGGCAGGATCATGTGGATGAATCCCAGCGACGGGAAATTGTTCGGCATCTTGTCAATGAAGCGGGGCGCACCTTCGGTGCGGTGCATCTGTGCGGCGCGAAGGTATTCCTGGCCCAGCGATTCCAGGTGTGCAGGCCCCAATTCCCTGACCGCTTCGGGGTAGTTCACGCCATCGGCACGATTGAGATTGAGAGAACCCGCCACGTGGCCCACGTAGGGCAGTTCGGAGGTTCCCTCGACCTGACTGTGACTGGCCAGGATTTGCTCGATCAGTGTGGAGCCTGAACGGGGCAGACCCACCACGAATATGGGTGCGGGATCGAGATGGCCCTGGCCGCTGCGCTTGGCCAGAAATTCCTGATCGAACACCTCGATTACCCGGTCATGGGTGACCTCCGCGCTGACCGGGTCGTAGTATTCCCCGAGGCGCCGCTTGGCATTGCCGTCCCGGTAATACTGCCAGGCGCGATTGAAATCTCCGCGGTCCTCGGTGGCCTTGGCCAGGGCAAACAAAAAGTTGACCTCCGACTCCTCATCAAGGTCGCCGCCGTCGACTCGGGCCTTCATTTCCTCAATGTCGTCATCACTCAAGCGGTACGTCTTGAGGTTTGCGAGACTCCAGTATGATGCGCCGCCATCAGGGCGTAGTCGGATGCACTCCCTGTAAGCCTGAACCGCCTCTTCTTGACGGCCAACGGTCTTGAGCAAGTGCGCTAAACCCAGTTGGGCACCGACGTGATTAGGTCGCAATTCCAGTGTTTTTTGAAAAGCCTCGATGGCGTCATAGGTCAGCGCTGCCGGAGAAAGGGTGCCGGCCAGCAAGAAGTGGGCCTGGACATTGCCGGGCTCCATCTCGATGGCGCGCCGGAAACAGCCGATTGCTGCTTCGAAACGATTCTGCTCCTTGAGCGCTCGCCCCTGGTCGACGATGGCGCCGACAAAATCAGGCGCGTGGGAAATGGCTCGACGAAAATACCGTTCCGCCTCATCAAATCGGGATGCGCCCAGCGCTAGAGTTCCCATCATTCGCAGTGCGTCAACGTTGGCTGGGTTGGCCCGCAAAACCTCGTTATACAGTTGTTCTGCTTCATCCAATCGGCCTGCTTTCTGGTGTTCCATGGCGTGCGCCAGTTTCTTGCGTTCCGGGTTCAGGTCGAACGATTTCTCGAACGCCTCGTCCGCTTCCTTGCCTTTACCGAGCATTGCCAGCGCTTTGCCCAGAGTGAAATGGGCCAATTCCAGGGTCGGATCCAGACGGGTTGCCGTTCGCAGCACCACCACGGCTTCCTCGGCCCGCCGGTGCTCGACCAGCAGGTAGCCCAGATCTTCATGCGGCTTGGCGAAAGTCGGGGCAAGATCAATAGCCTCGCGCAGAAATTTCTCCGCCTCCGGAGTTTGCCTGGTCTTTAATAGCGTCGCCCCCAGTAAGGCAACCATGTTGACGTCCCGAGGATTGCGCTCTATCGCCTCCCGGCAAAAAGCTTCGGCTTTGTCGGCCTCACCAGCGTTAATGAGCTGGATCGCTTCGTTCAAATTACTCCTGGCGGCGTGGGGATGAGGCATGATCAATCTTATTCTTAGCCTGTTTTTTCAATTCATTGTAAGGTGTCACGCATAGTTTTCTTTGTCTACTTTCTTTTAGTGACCTAATGCCGGTGACGACAAACAAAACGCGCATCATTGTCGCATAATCTGTGGCCCCGACTTCATCATAGCCAGTACCACCCTATGAAATATCCCCAGCCGCACACAGCGTCGTACTACGCCGCCAGCGCCAATGATACAACGGACTTTGAACCGCTTACCGGTTCGGTGAAAGCAGACGTTTGCGTCATAGGTGCGGGTTTCACCGGTATCTCGACGGCACTACATCTGGCGGAGCGCGGCTACAACGTTCATGTTGTCGAGGCCAACAAAGTCGGGTGGGGAGCGTCAGGCCGCAACGGCGGGCAGATGATCGGCGGCATCGCCGGCGAGAAAGCCATGCTGAAGCATCATGGTTCGGCAATGGCCGGGGTGTTGTGGGAAATGCGCTGGGCCGGACACGAGATCATTCGCCAGCGGGTGCAGCAATACGGTATCCACTGTGACCTCAAGGCGGGCTATCTCGACGTGGCAATCAAGGCACGACATGTTCGCGATCAACGGGAAGAGTATGAGTACCTGAAGCAAAATAATTTCCCGCATAAATTTCAAATCTTGTCCAAACAAGAGACCAGAGACCTGATCGGAACCGACGCCTACATCGGCGCACTGAAGATCATGGGCAATGGGCATTTGCACCCACTCAATCTATGTATCGGCGAGGCGCGGGCTGCGGTTCGACAGGGGGCCACCATTTATGAGCAATCGCCGGTTCGCGACATCGAAAAAGCCGGCACACCGAGAGTCATCACGGAAAATGGGTCCGTGTCTGCGGACTTTGTTGTTCTGGCGGGTAACGCCTATCAGTTTGTTGACCGGCGATTACGCAGCCAGTTATTTCCAGTCAATAGTTTCATCATTGCTACCGAGCCGCTGTCCGAAGAACTGATAGCCGAGATTAATCCCGAAGACCTGGCGGTATGCGATCCCAATTTTGTGCTCGAGTATTTTCGGCTAAGTGCTGACAAACGCTTGCTATTCGGTGGTCGAATCAATTACTTCGGTGACGATCCCGAAGTCATAAAGAAAAATTTAAAACCACGGATGTGCAGAATATATCCGCAACTCATTAATACACGTATCGACTATGCCTGGGGTGGTACGATCGGTGTCACATTGAGCCGCGTGCCGCAGATGGGAAGAATCGCACCGAACATTATTTACTCGCAGGGGTATTCCGGACACGGTGTTAATGTGACGCATCTGGCAGGTCAGGTTCTCGCGGATACGATCGCCGGCACACTTGAGCGCTTCGACGTTTTTGCGAAGATAAAGCCAATAGTCGTGCCGGGAAGCGGGATATTCAGCAAACAGATGGTCGCGATCGGTATGGTTTATTACCGCCTCAGAGATCTTTTATAGGGGCAAAGCATAATTCGAAGCGGCAAAAATTACGGAGTTGCACTCCTTAAATAATAGTTATCGAACCCGTTAAAGACAGGGACGAACCGATGACAATTAAGGTGATGTCAGGCTCGAAAATGCAGGCATTAGGGATGCTTGCAGCATTGATCACCAGCCCGCAAGTGCTGAGTGTCCGCCTTCCGAATAGTCCATGAAAACCCGCATTGAATGTATGTTCTGAGGTATGGGCCTATAGAATAGTTAATACATATATTTAATTACAACAATGACTTACTGATTAATCTGGCGGAGAGGGAGGGATTCGAACCCCCGGACCGTTACCGGTCAACGGTTTTCAAGACCGCCGCATTCGACCACTCTGCCACCTCTCCTTTGATCTTCACGCGCAGATGCTATTTTATGGGTCATTGATCAAAGTCACCATAGCTCAATCAGATTGGCCGGATGATTCGGCAAAAACCGTGACATAGAATTCATCCAGGGTTGCAATTGCGGCCTGCACATCATCGAAAAATTCGGTACTGATCGCGATGACAGATGAAGATGAAGGACGTCCCTGGACCGCATTCTTCAGTTCCGCCAATTTGATCTGAATCCGGCTGGCGGCAGGCTTGTTATTCACCGTATACCAGTACCTGATCAAGCGCTTACGATCGCCGGCCAGTAATTCTGTTTCAATATAGTTCCATCGTTGTCCGGATGGCAACTGAGTGGTTGCAACATTTTCACGAACTTGTATCCAAAGCCCCGCATCGAATATCGTATTGGCCGAGCTAATCAATTCGGAACCTTGCGTCTGATAGCCATAGGTAATGGTGTAAACATCCACGACTGTGGATCCCCTGACGTATTGCGCAAAATTTTTGGCGTAATTGCCGACATAAACTGGTGCCCACTCTGTCTGACCACCACTCGGGCCCATCCATGGCCTAGTCGCCACAGGCAATTCCAATGATTCGGGTGGTGCCTGCCCAGAGATAGAAGCATGCAACGCACTCCCCATTATCGGCGTCAAGGCAACGACCGCAATCACAACGCCCGCTGACAGGAAGCCACGCAAATTCGACGGCGAATCCTGCAACGTATCCAAACGAACCGGTATCGGATCACCGCCATGTTTGTCTGAGAATAAGGAACCTACCAGCAGCAGCACGATGATAAGCATCCCCCAAAAAACGTATCCGAGCCAAATGTGTTCGTCGGCGGCATCCATACCAATCAGGTGACCGATCATCACGACGGCATAGGCACGCAATCCATTGGTCACTATCGCCCCAAAGACAGTAGCCACGACAAACAATATCTGTCGCCGCCATGAATCGAATGAAAAATGGGCAAACAGAACACCAACCGCGAGTGATGTAATCAGCATCCGCACCCCGCTGCAGGTATTAACTATTTTGAAGCTGCCGTTTGGAATTATCATGAACAGTCCATCCCGATAGATCGGCACACCTGATAAACGCACGGCGGCCACCGTAAAATCAGCCGTAAAATCCATCAGTCCCGGTATCAGAAACTCTCCGAATGGAATCATGAAAAATAAATAAAACAGCGGGAATAAAATTTTATTCGTTACTCGTCGTCCAAGAATGGTCCAGACAGATAAGGGAATAAATGCGACCGCCGCCAAGTTCTGGATAATCGCGGCGTTGGCCAAAGACCCTAATACCCAGAGCAGACCAGCCACAATCACGGGAAAAATCCCGAACATCGATGCTGCGGGCGCCACTTTTGACAATTGTTCCCTGCGACGCCAGATCAGGAAGGCGACGGCCGGCGGTATAAGAAAACAATGAGTGAAGTTAGGTGAAGTGATCCATAACTGGATCATCGAAACAAACGTGTCGCTGAACGACAACGGAATGGTGATTAACACAACTCCCATGACCAACCACGGAATCTTCAGGCTTGCTGGTCGGCTCAACTCCATTTCAGCACCATGGTCTCATGCGAAATAACCAGAAAATAATGTCGAGGAAAACTGTCGGCAAGCCACTGAAAACGAGGGGAAGTCTATCAGATCACATCATGTGTCCAGCGATCCGCCAGCTCGTCAAGCAGCTCGATCTTTTGCTCGGACGTTAACACCTGCCAACGCGAAATCTCATCAATGGTTCTGAAACAACCCGAGCAAAACCCGGTTTCAGTCTTAATCACACATATATTTACACACGGAGAATTGATATTAATGGTCTTGGTCACAGATTCGTTCCATTCCATATTCAGGACAGTTCATTGATGTGCGTATAGTGTTCGTTGCGCGGACCAAACTCCACTGAGTGCCGGCGCGGTCAGCGGCATGATGTGACGGGGTCTGATATCCTGCTTTTTTCTAACTGACCGCCCTAGAATACCCGGTTTTGGCGAGCTGGAAATGCATGTTGTTCTGCAACATAATATAGTGTTTGTCAATATTTCCTAATCCAAGTATAAGAACATCGGAATTCGCGCCCCACAAAACGATTCGTGCGCCATCGAATCCATAGCGCAGATAACATGAGGATGCAGCAAGTATGCTTTTAGCAGTCGTATTGATTTTATTGGTGGTCGCCACGGTCATCTTCCACTTCGCAAGTCCGTGGTGGTTCACCCCGATCGCATCGAACTGGGGAATGATCGACGATACGATCAATATCACGTTCTGGGTAA